>Ga0075763_117_pt1 | contig 16807 bp, 20 predicted proteins | sample RifGroC1_FD_67830 | JGI IMG/M metagenome (GOLD analysis project Ga0075763, IMG submission 67830) | Microgenomates bacterium GW2011_GWC1_38_12 | reverse complement strand
TATTTTTATTTATTTCAAAAACTTTAGTTTTAGAAACTTTGTTTACACCTCATTATTATCGCTTTTTTTACTCACTATGCTTGCCATTCCCTTTTTGGATGAAGTTAATATCAGGAACATTTTAGACCTTTATAAAAATAATATAAGAGAAGTTACCGGCTATCTGACTGCCAACTCTTTTAATTTGTGGAGTTTGGTGTATGGTCTTTCTCCAATTTCAGACTCCACTAAAATTTTGGGAATTCCCGCATTTCGCTTGGGGGAAATCCTGTATCTTATTCTTACTTCCTTTGTCATTTTCAAAGTTAAGGTAAAGGACCACAAGTCTATTCTTTACTCTTTTTTAATCCTATCATTAGGGGCATTTCTTATTCTTACCAAAATGCATGAGAGATATTATTTTTTAACCTTTATTTTTTTAGCACTTCTTTCCGGAGTAGACAAGAAATTAAGGAAAATTTATTATCTTTGTTCACTTCTTTTTTTCATAAATCTTTATCATTTTTGGTGGATGCCAAAGTTTGCATTCCTGATTGATATACTTTCGCAAAATCTTGTGGAAAAGTTACTGGCAATCCTTAATATCTTGTTATTCTTTAGCCTTTTAAAGTATTACGTCGGTATTCCCAAGGCTATTAACCGGGAAAACTTGTATAATAAGTTTAAATGGATAAGAAACTCTTTATAATTGTCGTTTTGGCTTTTTTTCTTCGCTTCTACCTACTTTCAGTAATACCGGTTGGATTTAATCCCGATGAAGCATCTTTTGGGTATGACGCGTATTCAATCTTAAAAACCGGCAAAGATCAATGGGGGTATTCTTGGCCTTTAGTACTGGAGTCGTTTGGAGATTTCAAATCACCTTTATATACGTATCTGGCAATGCCTTCCGTAGCTATGTTTGATCTGAGTAAATTCAGCGTCCGTCTTCCAAATGCCTTACTTGGGACGGCAGCGGTTTATATAACCTATCTTTTGGTTACTGTGCTGCAAAAGGATATTAAAAACCGATCACCGATCACAGATAATAGATCACTTGCAAGCATAGCTGCGCTACTTCTTGCGATCTCCCCCTGGCATATCATGATGAGTAGGGGTGCATTTGAAGCAAATCTAACAACATTTTTATTGCCTTTGGGAATTTACTTATTTTTGAAGGGTTTACTGAAACCAAAATTTTTTATAGGCGCCTCTATTATCTTCGGTTTAAATATTTTTACTTATCATGCAGCTAAACTGGTGACCCCCGTTGTCTTGGTATCACTTATAATAGTCTTTCTTAAAGATTTGAAAAAGTTTAAAAGGAAGGAAATCGTATTCCCGGTCATAATTTTATCACTTTTTCTAACAGTATTTGCCTACACTTTATTTCAGGGATCTTCTACAAGGGCACTTGACGTTATTATTTTTAAGAGTTCGTTGGGTGCGTCCGCCAGTGAGAGGTTAAATGATACCTTGAGTGGCATGCCAGATTTTCTGGCGAGGTTACTACACAATAAATTTCAGGTTAGCGTTCTAAGGTTGGCAAATAACTACCTTCAGTATTTTTCCCCGCTATTTTTATTTTCTCAAGGTCCTGCCGAAGGAACTTACGGAATGATTCCGGGTAGAGGAGTACTTTATTGGTTTGAATTACCATTTCTTATCGGTGCTTTGGCCTTTATTTTGGAAAGAAGATTGAACCGCTATTTTTTACCATTTTTGGTGTGGTTATTGGTTGCACCTATTCCTGCCGCACTTTCAACTGGTCCAGGATACGCTGCCAATAGGGGGGTAGTAATTCTACCCGTATTACAAATATTTTTAGCTGTAGGTTTTGTAAAGTGTCTCTCTTTTTTAAACAATGGTTTTTTAAAAAGCTACAAAAGACTTATTTCAATCCCATTTTTATTTTTTTCAGCATATTTATTTGTAATGTTTTTGGACGATTACTTTATTCAGTCTCCTTATAAAACAGCAAAGGCCAGAAATTATGGAAATCTGGAAGTGGCATATTGGTTAAATGAAAATGCTGCGGATAAGGATGAAATTGTAGTGAGTACGAAGTTATCTGAACCACACATCTATATTGCCTTTGCCAAAAAATGGGACCCAAAGTCGTATCAGGAAGCAACAAGCGCTTGGAGATATCAGGAATTGGGATTGGGCTGGCTTGATCAAATGCCGGAATATAAATTGGGAAATTATATTTTTAGGCCAATAAATTGGGTTTCCGAGGATAAAGACAGATTTCTTGTAGGTAAACCAGAAGAGTTTCCTGAGAACTTAAGCCAAAAAATAATAGTAAGTTACCCCAATAATGATCCAGCAATTTATGTAGTTACACCACAAAAGCATGAATATGCGAAGACTTATTAACTTTCTCAATAAAAATTACATCCTTGTAATAATCGTTCTTTTTGCGGCAGGTTTAAGGTTTGTGAAAATAGCCCAAATTCCGCCGTCTCTTAATTGGGATGAGGTAAGTCATGGCTATAACGCATATTCGATTTTGAAAAGCGGACGCGATGAATGGGATAAGAGTTTTCCGATCATTTTTAAAGCTTACGGGGATTATAAGCTTCCCGTATATATTTACATAACCGTAATTTCAGAATTTCTCTTCGGACTAAATGCCTTTGCGGTTCGTCTTCCCTCCGTACTTGCTGGAATCGGTACGGTTATTTTTACTTATTTATTTGTGAAAGAATTATTTGTATATCGCGGAAATACGTTGACCAATACGCAGAATGACGCTGAAAGGGTAGCGCTTCTCTCTTCTCTATTGGCGGTAGTTGAACCCTGGAGCCTTTTTTTATCACGGGGCGCATTTGAAGCGAATATAGCCTTATTTTTCATTGTTGCCGGTGTATATTTTTTCTTTAGGAGTTTTCGTTCTTCCAACTTCCTACTTCTAACATCTTTCTTATTTGGTCTATCCGTTTGGACGTATAACTCTGCCCGCATTTTTGTTCCGCTTCTAATTGTGACACTTGTTTTATTATTTAAAAAGGAGCTTTTAGGTGTTTTCAAAGAGAATCGACAACTTACATCTTATATCTTACTTCTTACATCTTTGTTTTTTCTTACTATGTTTTATCAGTTATTAAATCCTATCGGACAAGCACGTTATGGTAGGGTCGCAATAATCGATGACGGTGCAATTGCTCAGATAATCGAGGCAAGGCAGAATTCTTCTTTTGGTCCCTTACTCACGCGTTTGATCTACAACAGGCCGACATATTTTACTCAAAGATTTATTGAAAATTGGGGATCGCATTTTACCTGCAGTTTTTTATTTTTCAGAGGAGGGAGCCATTACCAGTTCAGTGTTCCCGGTCATGGGCTTTTGTATCTTGTAAACCTTCCATTTTTCTTTTCGGGGCTTTTAATTTTGCTCAAAAGAGTGCTTAAAAGGGATAAAGCCTCATTTTTTTTATTATCTTGGCTAATCTTGGCGCCAGTTCCGTCATCTTTGACTCGCGAAGCACCACATGTTCTGCGTTCAATAGTAATGCTTCCCATACCGATGGTTTTGTCAGCAGTGGGCCTTGTTGCGGTTGTTAATTGGTTGAATAAAATCAGAATTTTTAAGAACAAATATAAAATATTATATTTAATATATTTTGTTTTTTTGGCGGGTTTCGTTGAAAACTATTTAAATATCTACTTCAATGATTATAAGAGAATCTTTTCCTGGAGTTGGCAGTATGGATATAGGCAGGTAGTAGATTATATAAAACTGGATTATGATAAATACGACAAAATAATAGTTACTAAGAAGTATGGTGAACCGCACGAGTTTTTACTTTTCTTTTTGTCGTGGGATCCTGGAGAATATAGAAATGACCCCAATTTAATACGCTTCAATCAATCAAACTGGTTTTGGGTTGATAGATTTGACAAATTTTATTTTGTTAACGACTGGAATGTTCCGAAAGAGGAATGGCAGAGTTTTAAGTTAGAGAGTGGAACGAGCTTCAACTGCATAGGACAGAAATGCTTACTTATTACAAGTCCCGAAAACTCTCCAAAAACTTGGTCAAAGTTAAAAACGGTATATTTTTTAGATGGAAAGGTTGCTTTTGATTTATATGAAAATAGATAAAAAAAGACCCAAAATAGTCGGTGTGGTCGCCCTGATTATTCAAAAAAACAAAATATTATGTGTAAAGAGGTTGGGGTTAGAGGGAAAGGGTTCTTTAAGTTTACCGGGAGGAAGACTTGAGGAGGGAGAAGACTTAAAGGAGGGTTTGTTAAGGGAGATAAAAGAAGAAACTGGTTATTCTATAACTTTACTTGCTGGTAGGCCTTGTTTTTCTGGCAAAATTAGTTATGAAGGTAAACCTGCGATTTTTTATATTTACGAGGCTGATATTTCAGGAGGCGTGGAAAAAATACAGAAAGAAGAGGTTGAGAAATTAATTTGGGTAAGCGGAAAGGATTATATTGGGAGCCTAAGGGAAAACAAGTTTCTTGTAGGGGTAATAAACGATCTAGAAAAACTAATGATCGACAAAGGGCTATATGAATAATAAACGAAAGATCAAAAAGTATTATTTATTAATTATTCTTGGAATTGCAATTGTTTTAAGATTGTGGAAGTTAGGAAGCATCCCTCCAAGTTTAACTTCTGATGAGGCTTCTCTTGGTTATAATGCATACTCAATTTTGAAAACCGGAAGAGACGAATATGGGCAATTTTTGCCGATTATATTTAAATCCTTCGGTGATTATAAACCCGGCCTTTATGTATATTCTACGGTTCCGTTTGTGGCATTTTTCGGGCTTAATGAATTTTCCGTAAGACTACCAAGTGCGATAGCCGGGGTTATCGCAGTATGGCTTTTGTATAAAATAGTTTCGTCTCTTTCTGTAGTTAAGGATAGCCAATCACAGGTCACAGATCACAGATCACTGGCGACAATTGCAGCATTAATGCTGGCGATCAGTCCTTGGCACATTCATTTTTCCCGGGGTGCGTGGGAAGTTAATCTTGCGTTAACTTTGACTTTAACGGGAATTTATTTTTTCATTAAATCACTCCATAAATCCAGCTTCCTACTTCTATCTTCCACCTTCTTTTCCCTAACTTTCTTAACCTACCAGGGTGCCAAACTTTCTTCGCTAATCGTAATTTTTGTTTTGATTGTTACATTCTGGAAGGAAATAAGAGGCCGGTTAGGTTCCTCAAGGAGTATCCTTGCAGGTTCGCTTGTAGTGGGTTTGGTTATAGTTTCGCCAATCCTTTTTAGTTTTATTTACGGTAAAACCGGAAGACTGGAAGTATTTAGTGTTTTTTCCTATCCGAGAAAAGAGGTAGATATTCAAAAAGTTCTGGCGCAGGGAGGAGAAAAAGCAGGAAACCTTTCTTACTATCTTTTCCATTCAGAGAATCTCAACTTTGCAAGGGGAATAATGGGCAGATGGTTTAACCACTTTTCGGGAAGATTTTTATTTTTTGAAGGAGATTATCAAAATCCCAGGCATTCTGTACCGAATCACGGCATGCTTCTTCTTTTTGATTTGATTTTAATTCCTATGGGTTTGATCTCCATGATAAAAAGAAAAACGATATTATCAGTTTTCATTTTATTCTGGCTTGTATTAGCTCCGCTTCCTGCAGTGTTATCTCGTGACCAAGTCCACGCAGTAAGAGCGCTCAATATGGTTGTACCTTTAACATTAATTTCGGCTATTGGGTTGGAATATTTATGGTTAAAAGTGGCTCGAGTAACGGGTGTCAATAGGAATACACCCGACGGGTGGTATAGGTTTGCACCCGTTACTTTATTAATTCTTTTGGGTTCAAGTCTGATTTACTATTTGGATGTGTATTTTGTTCATCTGCCAAAACACAACTCCAAAGAATGGGAATATGGGTATAAACAAATCGTTGAGACCGTAACGCCTATTCAAGGCGACTATGTAAATATAAAGGTTCAACAGTCCTTCGCCCAACCTTATATTTATTTTCTTTTCTACCAGAAATATGATCCCGCAAAATATCAAGAGCAAGCCCTGTTGGTTGAGAGCGAATATAAGTATGACGTTGGTTATATTGAAAAACTGGACAATATTTGTTTTTGTGCAATTGACTTCCCGCAAAACAAAAAAGAGCATGGAAGCTTAGTTGTTGCCGATGATATAAGAATTCCAAAGACTGAGTTAAATAGTGATTCAGTTAATTTAATTAAAGAAATTAGTTACCTTAATGGTGAGATTGCTTTCAGGATTGTTGTGATTGAGTAATATTTTTTACTCATTCCAGGAGTGTCTATCTATTTCACTCCTGGAATGAACATGGTTATGAGATTTAAAAAACTATTATTAATTCTAATTTTGTCTTTGGCAGCGATTTTAAGGTTTTGGGAATTGGATAGTTATCCCGCGTTGAATGCTGATGAAGCAGCCATTGGTTATAACGCATATTCTTTGATTCAAACGGGGCAAGACGAACACGGAAATTCGTGGCCAATCCACTTTCAGTCCTTCAACGATTATAAGCCAGGACTCTATTTCTATTTAGTTTTACCGTTTGTCAAGATTTTTGGTCTTAATGAATGGTCGGTAAGGATTCCAGGTGCATTTCTTGGCGTTGCAACTATTTTTGTGCTTTATTTATTAATTGAAGAATTAAAAATTGGAAATTCAATAGTAATTAAAAATTTGAAATTAGGAATTAGCGAAATTGCTGCCTTGCTCTTAGCAATTTCGCCCTGGCACATCCATTTTTCCCGGGGAGGATGGGAAGTAAACGTTGCAACCTTCCTTATTGTTCTTGGTTTATGGTTTTTCTTAAAAGGATTGAATAATAAAGTCTTTCTGTTTTTAAGTTCTTTAGTTTTTTTGTTAAGTCTTTATGCTTACCATGCGACGCGGATTGTTATTCCTCTTCTTGGCATAGGAATTCTTTTCATTTATAGAGAATCTGTAGAGAAAAACTTGAAAAACTTTCTTCTGGCAGGTCTAATCGGCTTAGTAGCGATCTTGCCGCTTGTAAAGGATTTTACGAAGTCGGATGTTGCATCAAGAGCGGCAGGTGTGGGACTCTTTGCAGACCCTGGTCCTCTATCCCGAATTAATGAGCAAAGAGGAGAACATGGAGACTTCACAAGTTTTTCGGCGAAAGTTTTACATAATAAAGCGGTGAACTATACTTTGGCTTTCTTAAAGAATTGGTCCGATCACTTCCATGGTGAATTTTTATTTTTGTCAGGAGATGTAATCCAGCGGAATCGGGTACCTGAAGTGGGTCAAATGTATCTGCAAGATTTCATCTTGCTAATTGTTGGTATGGCTGCAATGGTTAAATGGTTAAAAAGAAAAGAAATACAATTAGTTTTATTGTGGCTACTGGTTGCGCCAACTGCTGCGGCATTCACTTTTCAATCTCCTCATGCCTTACGCGCACAAAATATGATTATTCCTTTAATAATAATTAGTGCCGCAGGAATGGTTAAAATTGTTGAATGGTTAAATTGTTTAAGTAAATACGATTTAAAATTATTTGGATATCTGATTATTAGTTTATTTATCATTTGGAATTTTGCGAGGTACGAGCACATGTACTGGGTTCATATGGCGAAAGAATATCCATTTTCTTCGCAGTACGGGGTAAAAGAACTGGTTAAGTATGTCGAAGAGAATCAGAATAAATACGAGAAAATCATTGTTACGGACAGGTATGATCAACCATACATTCTTTTTCTTTTTTACTTAAAATATTCGCCCGAATATTTTCAACAGGATCATGTTTTAACGCCAAGGGATAAATTTGGCTTTTCAACAGTAAGAAACTTCGACAAATATGTGTTTAAATCTATAGTGTGGGATGTTGATCAACCGGAAAATCCAAACTCATTAATAATAGGGACCGACGAAGAAATTCCCAATGAAGCAAATATTGTAAAAGAAATTTATGGGAGTAATGAATATAAGTATTTTGAGGTAGTGGCAAACTGAATTAGTGTTTGGTGGATTGTGGATAGTGTGTTGTGTACTGTTCACTATACACCATCCACTTTTCACTATTCACTGATTTATGAGAGTTGCAATTATCGGTGCGGGGTTTGGGGGCTTAGCCGCCTCATATAGATTGGCAAGGAGTGGGGTTGATGTGACCGTTTTTGAAAGTGATGATGCGCCCGGTGGACTTGCCGTTGGCTTTAAAGAGCCTAAATGGAAATGGTCTATTGAAAAACATTACCATCACTGGTTTACCTCCGATTGGGCAGTAAGAAATTTGGCTAAGGAAATCGGACATAATGTAATATTTACACGCCCAAAAACTTCTACCTTTATTGACGGCAAAGTTTATCAACTTGATTCTCCTTTAAACTTACTATTTTTTCCAAAATTGTCCTTAGTCGATAAATTAAGAACAGGTTTGGTTCTTTCTTACCTAAGGTTGACTCCTTTCTGGAAACAATTGGAGGCGTATCCTGCAGAAGATTTTTTAAAAAAATACACTGGACGCGCCTCTTGGAATATTTTATGGCAACCGCTTTTTGAGAAAAAGTTTGGTAATTTCGCAAATGAGATTCCTGCTTCTTGGTTTTGGGCGAGAATTAAAAAAAGAAGCGCCTCGTTAGGTTATCCCGAAGGTGGGTTTCTTAACTTTGCCGTGTTTCTTAATGACGCTGTCAAAAAAAACGGAGGAAAGATTTTTTACAATACTAAGATAGAAAAAATCTTTAAGAAAGGCGGAAAAATTATTGTAAAAACTTCTAAATTCGAGAGTGATTTCGACAAAGTCATTTGCACCCTTCCAACCTTTCCCTTTGTAAAAATTACTGAAGGACTTCCTCAAAGTTATATAGATGATCTCCTTGATTTAAAGTCCGTTGGCGCGGTTAATTTAGTCTTATCCTTGTCGAAACAATTTTTGGAAGACGGAACATATTGGTTAAATGTTAATGCAAAGCATTTTCCTTTTTTAGCGGTTGTTGAACATACCAACTTCATGGATAAGAAATACTACAACAATGAACACCTCCTCTACGTTGGTAATTACCTTCCCCACGATCATACCTTTTATAAAAAAGAAGCAATCGATCTTTACAGGGAATTTTATCCCTTCTTAAAGACTATTAATCCTAAGTTTGATAAATCCTGGGTTAATAATATAAATCTTTTTAAAGCGCCGTTTGCCCAGCCGATAATCCCTCTTAATTATTCAGATAGAATTCCTCCTTTTGAAACACCGATTAAAGGACTTTATCTTTGCAATATTCAACAGGTTTATCCGTGGGATCGCGGAACGAATTATGCAGTGGAGAACGGCGAAGCCGTTGCACGGCTTGTGTTAGGTGAATAGTGATTAGTGTATGGTGAGAAAAAAAATAAAAACTTTTGAAGATCTAGAGATATGGCAATTAGGTCATAAGCTTTCGTTGATTATCTATAAAATAACTGGTAAGTATCCTCGAAATGAGCTATTTGGATTAATTTCACAACTAAGGCGAGCAGCCATATCTATTCCCGCTAATATTGTTGAGGGGTATTATAGAAATACAACTAAGGAATTAATTCAATTTCTTTATCATGCCAGAGGTTCCTGTGGGGAAGTAATATATTTTCTTATTTTATCACGTGATTTAAATTATATTTCCGAAAAGGATTATGGAGAGTTAAGAAATGAATACAATATTCTTATAAGAAAAATTACAGCTATGATTAATTCTCTTAAAAATAAATGAAAAAACACTATCCACTATCCACCATTCACCATCCACAAAAGCTAAGCGTTGTTTTAGCCACCAGAAACGAAGAAGTAAATATTGCCGATTGCCTAGAAAGCGTAAAATCAATTTCTGATGAGATTGTGGTTGTCGATGAAAGTTCGACAGACAAAACAGTTGAGATTGCGAAAAAGTTCGGAGCTAAGGTTTACAAGGTTAAGCATGAACCTATTTTCCATGTAACAAAACAGAAGGCGATTGATTTTGCAACCGGTAACTGGATTTTACAACTTGATGCGGATGAAAGAATCACTCCCGAACTGGCCGAAGAAATAATAGAGGTTGTAAAATTTGAGAATAATGACATAATCAAAGACCAGTTTAAAAAGAAATGTAAGGAAAAACCAGAACTTTATGGATTTTTCCTAAGACATCAAAAATTGATAGAAAAAAGGGATGGTCATCTTGGAAAAGATACGGGGGAATTGGTTGCATTTTTTGTACCCAGAAGAAATTTCTTTTTGGGTAAGCCCCTAATTCATGCGGGAGTGTATCCGGACGGGGTGATTCGCTTAATTAAACGGGGCAAAGCCCGACTTCCGGGAAAATCCGTCCACGAAGTCATGGAAGTTGATGGAGAGGTTGGTTGGTTATTTAACGACTTGGAACATCACGACTCCCCGACTCTCCAGAGATATCTTGAGCGTATGAACCGCTATACGGATTTAAAAGCTGAAGAGTTAAAACAAAAAAATGTTGGTGCTAACTATTGGAATTTGATCAAACACTCTTTCCTACTTCCTACATCCTACTTCCTACTTCTTTATATAAGGCATAAAGGCCTCCTCGACGGCATGCGAGGCTTCATCTGGTCCCTTTTTTCTTCGTTACACTATCCTCTATCGTACTTTAAGTATTGGCAAACAAAGAAATCGTAACAGCTTGACTCCTGTAATAGTTCTGTCATAATTATGTCATAATGAATCAATTAATTTCCCTAGAAGATTTTGCAAGTGTACAGGAAGCTCAATCCGGTATAACTAAACTTTTTGTTAAAGCTAAAAATAAAAAGAAATTTATCCGAATTATGCGTAACCAAGAGCCTCTTGGAGTACTAATTCCTAACAATATGTGGATGAGTTTAATTGAGGATTTGGATGCCCTTTCAAGTCCTAAATATATCAAAGAAATCGAGGAATCAAGAAAAGATAAAAAACGTTATTCTTCTACGGAAGTAAAGAAAATGATAGGATATAAAGGGAACTAGCAAATGTTTAGGTATGAGTTTACTTCAAAGTCTTTAAAGCAATTCTACAAGCTCGATCAGAAAGTACAATTCAGAATTATTGAAAAACTTGATTACATTTGTAATTCTCTAAACCCCACTGTCTACGCAGAACATTTAACCGATTCTCGTTTGGGTGAGTACCGATTTAGAATTGGAGATTATAGAGTGGTGTTTGATGTAAAAGGAGATCTACTTACAATTCATAGAGTTGGTGATAGAAAAAATGTCTACAAATAACCAACTGGCAGATGGAGAAAAAGCGAAGCTCCGTACCGAAAGCCACGTAAAGACATCTACTAATTTGCAGATTATAGTCAGATAGCTTTCCGGTACTGGAGTGAATATAATATAGGGTATGAAGATAGTTATACCTGAAAAAATTGACGTTATCCCACAAAAGTTTTTGGATGAGCTAAAGAAATTAGGGCAGGTAAAAATTTATGATAATTTTCCCATCGGGGGTAAAGAAATTCTGGAAAGAATTAAAGATGCTGAAATATTAATTGTTAAATGGATATACTTACCGGAGAATTTCTTAGATATTTGTAAAAATCTTAAATATATAGTTTCTTTAACTTCCGGATATGGACACTTTCCCCTTAAAGAAGCGAGAAGCAAGAAAATTGTTATAGTGAATTCTCCTATTCACAATTCTCACGCAGTAGCTGAACACACAATTACTCTTATGTTCGCAGTTGCAAGGGGTATTTTTTATGCTCAAGAGAACGTTAAAAAAGGAAATTGGAAAGATTCACCTTACGACTTTTTGGGCGTAGAACTTGCTGGAAAGGTACTGGCGCAAGTTGGATATGGCAATATAGGAAAACGAGTGGTAGAGCTGGCAAGAGGGGTTGGAATGAAGGTTGCTGTTGCTGATTCAAAAACAACTGATAAAAAGCTGGATGAGATGATTTCAAAAGCTGATTTTATCAGTTTAAACGTGCCTTTAACTGAACGAACTGAAAAATTAATAGATGAAAGGAGAATTAACTTAATGAAAAAGGGTGCTTATTTTATTAATACAGCAAGAGGAGATATTGTTGATCAAAACGCTCTATATAAGGCATTAGCAGATAGAAAGATTGCAGGTGCTGGACTGGATGTTTTTATGGATACGCCGCCTGTAGGAAAGGCCCCCCGCGAGGTAATTAAATTAGCAAGCCTTAAAAATGTGATTGTTACCCCTCACCTAGCTTTTAATACTAAGGAAGCCGGAGAAAGAATGGGGAGAGAAATGCTTGATAATGTTAAAGCAATTATTAAAGGCAAACCGATTAATGTGGTGAATTAAGATGATTCCGAAAGTTAAAAAATTTTCAAACGAGGTGGAAGTTCATCTGAAGAAATGAGTTTTGCTTCTTATGATACAATGTATTTGTCATGAGAAAGAAACCTACTAAAAGACTTAATATGCTTTCTATTATGAGTAACCCTCGCTATAGAGGAAAGCATGTCATTTTGGTCAAAAATAAAGTTTTTACAGCTGAAACCGGTAAGAAAGCTGGCAAAATTTTGGAGGAAATTCATAAAAAATATCCTGAGGAGTCACCACAAATAACGTATATCCCCGAGGCGGATACATTGATATTATGGCTTTGAGTTTCAACTTCAGAAAAGAGTCCTCAAAAACTTTCGGATATATATATAGACCCTGGGCAAAGGTTTTAATTTGGTCAGAAAGGTACGAAAGTTGGGAAACCATATGGATGATTGTCGACACAGGAGCTGACTATACACTTCTTCCCTTTTACCTTGCCGAGCAATTTGGAATTGGTGTTAATAAATTAAAGTCTTTGGAAACAAGGGGAATAGGTGGTTCAGGGAAAGTTTATCTTTACAAAAAATTAAAAGTAAGACTTGGAAATTGGGAGAGATTAATTCCTGCTGGATTCTTAGAGAATAGTAATGTTCCTCCTTTGATGGGGAGACAGATGTTTATAGAAACTTTTGAAACTCATTTTTCAAGAAAACATGTTATAAGTTTTGACGAGAAATGATTCCGAAAGTCAAAAAATTTTCAAATATAAATATTTTAAAATGGGGAAAGATTTAGATAAGTTATATAATAAGCTATGAATTTAAAAGATAAAGTTGTAGTGATAACAGGATCTTCAAGTAATATTGGCGAAGCAACAGCTAAGTTGTTTGCAAAACATGGGGCGAAAATTGTTATTAACTGTAAAACAAACATTGAAGGTGCTGAAAGAGTAGTTAATGATATAAAAAAGCAAAAAGGAGAAGCGTTTTTTGTTAAAGCTATTTAGCGAACGAAGACGAAGTTAAGAAATTATTTAAACAAGTAATTGAAAAATATAAAACTATTGATATTTTAATAAACAATGCAGGACATGGTCACGATAAAGATATTTTGGAGTCAACTAAAGAGGATTGGTACGCGGCATTAGACGATTGTTTAATTAGTGCGGTGTTATGTTCAAAATATGCTGCCAAAATAATGCTTAAGAAGAAAACGGGTGTTATATTAAATACGGCCTCTGTTAGGGGTATTTCGTACGCCGGCAGAGAAGGATTGATAGCATATTCGGCAGCGAAAGCTGCTTTGATAAGTTTTACTAAAACACTTGCGAAAAAATTGGCTCCTTTTGTGAATGTTAATGCGATAGCTCCAGGTTTTGTTTATAAAGAAATGTACGATAGTTTTCCTAACAAATTAAGAGATAAATTAATAAACGCGACTTTACTGAAGAGATTCAACACTGTTGACGAAATCGCTGAAGGATTTTTATATTTAGCAACCGCTAAAGGAGTGACTGGCGAAGTACTCTGTATAGATGGTGGCTTCTTATTAAAACAGGAGTAAAACATGGAACTTAGAAATAAACTTGCGGTGGTGATTGGGGCTTCGGGGGGAATTGGGAGAGAGGTAAGTTTGGCACTTGCTGAAGCAAAGGCGAACTTAATACTGGTTGCCAGAAAAATGGATTCTTTGGATGTTTTGGAGAAAGATTTGTCAAAATTCAGTGTAAAAATTGATAAATTTATCTGCGACGTAACCAGTCCTGACTCAATTGAAAAACTGGGAAGAATTTTAAGTCTTAAGTATAAGTCTAAGGGAGTTGATTTTCTTTTCCATTTGGCAGGCATCGGTGTTTATAAAAAATTACCCGATATTTCTTACGAAGAATGGAAAGCGTCATTTGATATTAACGTAACTTCCGTTTTTTATATCACCCAGCAAATCTTGCCCCTTTTGGAAAAATCAGATAAAGCTTACGTTATAGCCAGCGGTTCGGGAATGGGGAAAGTCGCATTATCCGACAGAAGTCCGTACTGTGCAAGTAAATTTGCACTCCGGGGTTTAATGCTTTCATTGGCAAAAGAATATAGAAAATCTCACATAAAATTCGTCCTATTGACTCTTGGAAGTGTTTTAACCGCTTTTGGGCCACTTTCATTGGAAGACAAAATTGAGAAGCAGAAGAAAGGCAAGAAATACATCGATCCAATATGGCTCGCCGAGCATATTGTCACTAAAATAAAAAATGATACACTTACCCCCGAAACGCCAATTTACCCAAAACATTATTTTGAGGAAAGTAAAAAAGGAAAAACCTAAAAAGTCTAAGTCTGAGTCTAAGTCTAAGTCTAAGTATAAGTATAAGTTTAGGAAAAATATGAGAGCGGTAAAAATATCTGCAAAAGATTCTAAAAAAATCGAACTTGGGGCAAAAACAATTTATAAGTACATACTTCCGACGAGACTGTTTGATATCGCAAAGATGGTTGTTAAAGGAAGACATCCAGAAGATCCCAAAAAAGTAATTCTCGAAAAAGACTGCAGTTTTGCAATGTACGTAACTCGTGGAAGTGGAAAGTATTTAGTAAATGGCGAAGAGATAACGGTGGAAGAAGGAGATATGGTTTTCGTTCCGGCCGGCAGCACCTTTGCCTGTGAAGGAAATTTCGAATATATTACAGTTGATGTCCCCGCCTTCTATCCCGAACAGTCGGAGGAAATAGATAAATGAAATTAACGAAGGAGGGTATTGCACTGCTTAAAAAACTGATGGCTATCTCTGCAAATAAGGGTAACTTAGCTAATGCTGGAATAGTTTTAGAAAATGGGAAAATTATAGCTTCAGCAGAAAGTTTGGTGGTTTCATCTTCCGATGCTACGGCTCACTCCGAAAGAATGCTCGTATCGGAGGTGTGTAAACTTAGACATACAAATTATACTGCTGGGTTAACAATGGTTTCTGTTGTTGAACCGTGTCTAATGTGCTTGAGTGCTTGTTCGCAAGCGGGATATAAAGAAATAGCTTTTATAATCCCTGCAGAAAGATATGTTGAACCGATTCCATGGATGACTGATATTAGAAACTTAGATAAGGAAGGTCTTTCGAAGAAGTTTTCCAATCCTTTAAAGTATGTTCACTTGAAAGAGCATGAAGGGGAATTTTGTAAAGTTTTTGAAAAGGCAATGCTGCGTCTACTTAAGAAATGAGTGAAGAAAAGAAAAGGGTAAAAATCTTAAACTTTATCAAGAAAGAAAAAATAGGAGTTGTTTCTACTGTTAATTCGGGTGGGAGTCCTGAAGCCGCAACAATGGTTGTATCTCAAACCGATGATCTAAATCTTATTTTTCAAACTCCCAACCATTACAGAAAATATCAAAATTTAAAGAAAAATCCTCACGTTGCAGTCACTTTCGGTTTTAGCATAGAAGAATTTATTACAGTGCAGTATGAAGGTACGGCATAAGAGGCAGAAGGAGGTGAGGTTGATATCTGTAGAAAAATTCATGTTTCCAAAAATCCAAAATCAGCTGACTATGCTTATCTGCCCGAGAATAAATACTTTATAGTTAAACCGAAATGGATACGTTACTGGGATTTTAATAAAAACGAAATATTTATTACAGAGTTTTAATATGCAAAAAGTAACAGTCAAGGAAATAATAAAGACTGCGGAGAGGTTGAAAAAGCAAGAGAGGAAGTGGCATTTTCATATACTTACTCCGGGATGTACTTTTAACAAGGACAAAAGATTTGCGCTCATTTTGGAAAATACCAGTGATAACGAGCAGTTTATTTATTTCTCCTTGAAGAAACCAGCGAAAACTGGAATAAAATTGGTTGAAATGCTTCATGGCACCCCGAAGAGCTCTTTCCTCCTCCCGAGGTCTCCGTCCTCGCGTCGGAGGGGCGAGTCTACGGGGCAATCAGAAATTTCGCAGAAAGCCCAAAAAATGATCGAGAGGGCGAATGAACTCAATATAAAAGGTTTTAGTTGGCATCATCATTTGCTTTTTCCCGACTGCATGTTCAATAAAGACTCGCGCTATTGGACGCTCGTCTTTGAAGATCCATTAAACGAGGAAGTTATTGAAGATAGGTTTAAAAACGAACCGAAAGAAGCTCTAAGACAAATCGAGCCACTTTTTTACAAACAGAAAAAATGAAAAATGATGAACTTTTGGATTTAGAACAGCTTCATAAAAAGGTATTGCCGATTTATAGGAAGGCAAGTCATATTGCTTTAGAAAATTTTGGACGGGGATACCTAGATTATAAATTGAAAGAAGAACACGGAGTCAAAAGCATGGTTACCGAGGCTGATAAACTTATTAACAACTATTTAACAGAAAAACTAAGAAAACTTATTCCAGGTTCAATCGTATTTTCGGAGGAAGGTACCAAGGAATTATCGGGAGACTATAGTTGGATTATTGACCCAATTGACGGGACGGGAAATTATCAGCGGGGAGTTGATTTGTGGGGCATTGCGATTTCTCTTAAGTATAATAGCGTAGCAATTTCCCCCAGTCTCCGCACTGGGGGGCAGGAAAACGGGCGTAGGGTGGTAGAATTATAGTGTGAGGTACAGAATTGCTGCT
>Ga0075763_106_pt1 | contig 41487 bp, 42 predicted proteins | sample RifGroC1_FD_67830 | JGI IMG/M metagenome (GOLD analysis project Ga0075763, IMG submission 67830) | Microgenomates bacterium GW2011_GWC1_38_12 | reverse complement strand
AACCCAAATAATACGAAAACACGGTAATAATTTAGAAACTATAGTAAACGGATACTTTAATATAATTGGTGACATCTATCATTATCAAGAAGAAAAAGCGGGGAAATACAAAATAGACGGGAAAGAAGGGCATTTAACAATCCGTGCAATAAATAGGAGTATCCCAGGACTTCATTTTGGAAAACCTCATGGGATACAGGGCATTTTTGACAGAGGTGATAGATTAATTCAGGAGCGTGATATAAAAAAAAGAATATCTATTGACGAAAGTTTGTATTTACATTTAACCCACATGATTCGCTCAAAAAATATTTCAGAAAATTTGAAAGTAATGAAAAGGGACGTCAAGTATAAGCACGAATTGGGTTTCAGATTTCCTTTATACTTCTATTATCCCGAAGTCTTATTCAGATCTAAACCGAATATTGTAGACTCTCCTTGGGAAAGAATGAATAGAAGTTATATGCTAAGAGGGTTAATTGAAACACCGTTAAGAAAGTTTAAAAGAAGAGTTTTTAAATCTAAAAGTGGATATTAAATTAGTCAAAATATTTTTCTGCCCACATTTCTAGAGTGAGAAGTGACCACAGTTTCGGGCCGAAGTCTGATTTTTCGCTATGGGTATAAAGCATTTTCTTTATATAGTCCCGATTAAAAGCTTTTCTTAAGACTGCCTTTCTTGATAATAACTTGCTACTTGCATATTTATTAAGCTTACCGGTAAACCATCTGTCCAGAGGTATTGAAAACCCCATTTTCTTTCTGTAAAGATTCTCATTCGGAACGATTTTTTCAAGAGCTTTTTTCAGGATAAATTTAAATTCATGTCCTCGAACTTTCAAGTCAAATGGAATTTTTTACAGCAAGTTCAACCATGTTTTGGTCTAAAGAGGGTGAACGTGACTCAAGCGATGCGCTCATACTTGCAATGTCAACCTTGACGAGCTGACTATCTGGGAGCCAACTTACAAGATCAAAATGAAGTGCCTGGTCTCTTAGATCAATAGCCTTGGACTCCTGGAATTTATTTCTGGCAATTTTATAGGAATTGGTGTTAGTAATCCCATTTAAAAATTCATTTGAATAAAGTAGATTTTTATCTTCATTTGTAAAATAACAATTATAAGTAAGATATCGGTCGGCTAAGTTCATTTTTAACTTTTCCAGAAACATATTAATTCTTTTTGCCAAAGGGTCGTTAGTTATTTTTGAAAGAAGAGAAGTAGTTGGGATGCCTATTAGTTTTGCCAACCACTGAAATTTATCAAAACTGACATCTCTTGTAACTTTTTCATTTTGTGATCATATCCGGCAAAGTTTTCGTCTCCGCCGTCTCCTGTTAGTACCCCGGTCACATATTTTCTGGCCATCTTGCAAACCATGTAGGTAATCAGTGCGCTTGAATCCGCGATTGGCACTTCATATTGGTAGACCAGTTTGGGTAAAAATTCTTCAATCGATTCGGGTTTAGCAATGAGGGTTGTGTGCTCGGTATTATAAAGCTTGACTATTCTTTCTGCGTGATGTCTTTCGTCACTTTTTTGGTCAGTAAAACCTATTGTAAAGGTTTTTATAGGTTTACCTGATAAGCGTGCCATTGTTGCGACAACGGCTGAAGAATCAACTCCGCCCGACAGAAAGGCACCTATTGGTACGTCGGCTATCATCCGGAGCTTTATGCTCTCTTCAAGCTCAGTAAGTATTCGGCTACACCACTCGCTTTCGTCAATATTAAGTTTTTCGCTAAAGTCCGGTTCCCAGTAGTTGTTTTTTTAAGCTTTTTACTTTTGAGATCTAATATTAAATAATGACCCGGCTCGAGTTTTTAAATATTCTTAAAGACTGTATTAGGTGAAGGAACATAACCATAGGTAAGATAATTATGGATTGCTTCTGAATCAAGCTCTTTTTTTACTTGTCTTTGGCTGAGAATAGCTTTTAATTCTGAAGCAAAAATAAAGACGTTATTATCAAAAAAATATTTCAAAGGTTTTTTGCCGATCCTGTCCTTTGCTAAAAAGAGTATCTTTTCATTTTCATCGTATATCGCAAATGCAAACATTCCTCGTAAGTGTTCGAGGCACCTTGTTTTGTATCTGTCATAAAGAGCAAGGATTACTTCCGTATCCGTATTTGAATGGAATCGGTAACCTTGTTTCTCGAGAGTCTTTCGCTCTGTTTGGAAATTATAGATTTCTCCGTTGAAAGTGATCCAATATCTGTCTTTGTAACTCATTGGTTGGTGTCCTTTAGGAGATATATCGATGATTGCCAGACGCCTATTTACAAACCCTAGTTTCCTGTCTCTGGAAATAAATAATCCTTCATCATCAGGTCCACGATGGGCTATCTTATCGACCATTAATTTGAGTTCGGAAGAATTTATATTGCCTTGGCCAAAATAAATCTTTCCTGCAATTCCACACATAATTCTTAGTCAATTATACTTGAAATTAAGATATAATTTAGACATGGATTTGGTAGGAATGGAAACCCTGGAAGTTATGAAGGAAGCCAGATGGTATAACCAGTGGCTTTTTAAAATGATTAAACCTTATTTAGGAAAGGATATCTTGGAAGTTGGTGCAGGAACAGGGAATTTTACAAGACTTCTATCCAAAATTGGGAAAGTAAGCGTAATTGATATAGAAGAGAGATATATAAAGTATCTGAAGAAAAATAAAAACATATCTTCGGGAATTGGAGATATAGAAGAAGGTCAATATTTTTTTCGCAATGGGCTGTTTGATTCAATTGTTTGCTTAAATGTACTTGAGCACATCTCCGACGATCTTAAAGCTCTGAAAAATTCCCAGAAATTATTAAAAGAAGGCGGAACCCTGGTTCTACTCGTTCCGGCACATAAGATTCTTTTCAGTAATTTCGATAAAACCTTGGGACACTTCAGACGTTATACAACCGGCGAACTTACCCACAAACTTAAAAGTGCAGGATTTACGGTGATTACTAACCGTTACTTGAATTGGTGGGCCGCTATTGGATGGTTTGTCTTCCTTAGATTGACTGGTTGGAGAAAGATACCGAAAAGTGAGGTAGGTATCTTTAACTATCTTGGAAGGTTGTTTTTGTGGCCCGAAAAATTCATTAAATTCCCTTTTGGTTTATCCGTGCTTGTAGTTGCCAAAAAATAAAAATGAAACTTTCAATAATAATTCCGGTTTACAATGAGGAGAGAACAGTTGCAGAGATTATTAATCGTGTAAAGAAAGTAGGCTTCCCTGCAAATATTTCGAGAGAAGTAATTGTCGTTAACGACGCTTCAATTGATAAAACCGATAAAATTCTGAAAAAAATTGATGGAATTAAAATTTATACGCATGAGACAAATCAAGGTAAAGGTGCTGCTGTAATGACAGGCCTTAAATATTCTGAGGGTGATGTTGTTGTGATTCAGGACGCTGACTTGGAATATAATCCAGAAGATATTATTCACTTAATTGCACCAATTTTGGATAATAAGGGTGAGGTTGTTTACGGCAGTAGATTGAAAAATTATCCTTTAAGATTATCCGGGAAAAGAAAAACTCCTTTAATAACCCACTATCTGGGAAATAAATTATTATCTTTTATTACGAGCTTTTTATATGGGAATTACCTAAGTGATATGGAAACCGGACATAAAGCGTTCAAAAAGTCGGTAATTGCCGGGATGGAAATTCATTCGAAAAGATTTGATTTTGAACCCGAATTTACTGCAAAAATATTAAAAACGGGCCATAGAATCTTAGAGATTCCTGTAAAAGTAAAGCCACGAGGGTATGATGAAGGTAAAAAAATAACTTGGAAAGATGGATTTTATGCTCTGTGGACTTTAATTAAATATCGCTTTGTGGATTGAGGATTACTTGTCCTGAGCGAGCAAAGCGAGTCGAAGGATGAAGATTGCGTTTTTAAATATGTATAGCGGAGTAGTTAATAGGGGAGCTGAAACTTTTGTTCATGAAATCGCCCAGCGACTTACAAAACACAATGAAGTAACGCTTTTTCAGTTTGGTGATAAAAGGGGAAGAGAAAGCTACAACGTTATTTCCATACCCATGAAAATTAATTGGAGTAGTAAAGATATGACGGGAACTATATGGAGAAAATTGTTTATAGATTATTGGAGTTTATTAATACTTTTGTTTACTCTAAAGTCAATACGAAAAATAATCAAAGAGAAATTTGAGATAATTGTTCCGCTTAACGGTGGTTGGCAACCTGCATTGATTAGAATAATTACGTGGATTTATGGTGGGAAAATGGTTATTTCAGGCCAGTCCGGTATCGGATGGGATGAAAGAAACAATTTGTGGTGTTTTCCTGACTGTTTTGTTGCATTATCTTCTTATGCAAAGAATTGGGCAAAAAGGGTTAATCCTTTTGTCAAGACGGAATATGTTCCGAATGGAGTAGATATACAGAAGTTTAATCAAAACGGGGATAAACTAAAAATAGATCTTAAAAAACCGATTATTCTTACTGTCGGAGCATTAACTCCGAGTAAAAGGATTGATTTGGTAGTTAAGGCGATTTCAAAGATGAAAGACGCGAGTTTGTTGGTGGTTGGAGACGGTGAACAGAGAGACGAACTGACAAGAATTGGAGAAGGTCTGATGAAGAATAGATTTCAATTAATTAAACTGCCATTTGAACAAATGCCAAAAGCATATCGAACAGCAAACCTTTTTACCCTCGTTTCTGAATCGTATTATTCTTTCGAAATTGTTTTGGCGGAAGCAATGGCTACTAATTTACCGGTTGTGGCGAATGATGATCCAATAAGGGGAGAAATTGTTGAAAATGCAGGAATTTTGGTTGATCCGACAGATACAGATACTTATGCAAAAGCACTTGAAAAAGCTTTACAAACTGATTGGGGAGATAAACCCCGAAAACAAGCTGAAAAATTCTCATGGGATAAAGTAGTCAAGATGTATGAAAATCTATTTGAGGATTTGATAGCACAAAGTTAATTTTGTTTCCATGTATTAATACATGAATACAAGGTATGGAAGATAAATTAAGCGTAACAATAATAACCCTGAATGAAGAAAAAAATATAACGCGTTGTCTTGATTCAATTAAAGAAATTGCAGATGAGATAATAGTTGTTGATTCTGGAAGCAAGGATAAGACCGTAGAGATCGCGAAGAAATATAGGGCGAAAGTTTTTTACCGAAAGTTTGGCAATTATGCAAGCCAGAAGAATTTTGCCGCACGTCTTGCTCAGAGTGAATGGATTTTGTCTCTGGACGCCGATGAAGAAATTTCACCAGAACTTGCTAGTGAAATCCGATCACGGATCGCTGATAACCGGTCACCTTTTGTTGCTTACTCGATCCCTCGCAAGAACGTTATTTTCGGTAAATTTATAAAATACACTCGTTGGCAACCTGAACTTGACAGGCACGTTTGGCTTTGGCGGAAAGACGAAGGGAAATGGAAAGGTGATGTGCACGAGGAGGTTATAGTTGATGGGAAAATCGGAAGACTAAAATACGCAAAGATTCATCATCAATACGAGACTGTTTCCGAATTCATGGATATGATGAATAGATATTCTGAACTTGATGCCCAGGAACATGTACAAAAAGGCGGTCGTTTTAGCTTCCCAAAGTTATTTCTACAACCCATTTACAATTTTCTTGTAAGATACTTTTATCGATTAGGGTTTCTGGATGGATGGCGTGGATTTGTACTTTCATATTTAATGACAGTTTATCATTTTGAGTTATGGATAAAAGTTTGGGAGAAAGAGAGGGGGATTCGTTAATTGGTTAATTCGTTAATTAGGGGAAATAAATATATTATTGCAATTCTTATATTTGGTCTTGCACTAAGACTCGTTGCAATAAATCAGTCACTGTGGCTTGATGAAGCGATTGGAGCGTTGGTAGTAAGAGACTATTCTTATGCTGGCATATTAAATAATTTCATGCGTTTTGATAATCACCCGCCGCTTTATTATCTTACACTTAAATTCTGGACCGATATTTTTGGTTATTCAGAAGTTTCGTTAAGATTTCCTTCGATAATTTTTGGAATAGCCACGATTTATTTAGCTTTTTTAATTGCGAGAAAAATCAGCAACGGAAAATTAAAAGGATTTCCCGAAATTACCGCGATAATATTAGCAACGTCACAGTTTCACATCTATTACTCACAGGAGGCAAGAATGTACTCAATGGCCGCTTTTTTTTCGTCTGCTGCAATTTACTCATTCATAAATACCTTTAAAAAAGATTCTGATAAGTGGTGGATTCTATTTTCAGTCTCGATTACTATTCTTTTATTTACCGATTATGCACCTGTATTTTTATTACCAGTGTTTTGGCTCTATGGTTATCTAATGAAACGGAATAAAATTTGGCGGTTAAAATTTATTGCATCTCATATTACTCTACTAATCTTTGGATACTTTTGGTTGCCCACATTTCTATATCAGTCGGGGCGAGGAAGGTGGCTTTTAGAGACTTTACCTGGGTGGAGGAGGGTGGCTGGTGGAGCGACTCTAAAACAGGCGCTATTAGTCTGGATGAAATTTGTTTTCGGACGCTTAAGTTTTCCCCGAAAAATTTTCTATTATACCCTCGTCGGTCTAGCTTCAGCACCATTTATTATTTCATTTATTAAATTAGTGTTTACAAAAAAGCCAAAATATATGGATTTGATTGATCTTTGGTTGATAGCTCCGTTAGCATTAGGATTTGTTGCGTCTTTCTGGTTCCCTGCATTTGTCTATTTTAGGTTTCTCTACGTATTGCCTGCATTTTATTTACTTGTTTCCTGGGCTATATCATCTTTCACGATTAAAACTATCAAGAATATACTAGTGACTTTACTGGTAGGCGTTAATCTATTTGGCTGGGTAATTTATATATCTGATGAAAATCAGCAAAGAGAACAGTGGCGACAGGCCGTTCTTTTTATTGAAAAAACAGCACAAATAAACGACATTGTAATATTTGAGTTTACTCAACCTTTCGCTCCCTACAAATGGTATGCAAAAAATTTGATTGAGGCCATTGGCGTGACAGATTCTATATCCGCTGATCCTGCTAAGACGCGTCAAATAACAGCCGAAGCGCTAAAAGACAGAAAGGGAATTTACTATTTTGAATATTTGAGAGAATTATCAGACCCTAAGGATGTAGTGCAAAAAATGCTATCTGATTCTGGTTATAGCGTTTCCAAAACCTATGATTATCACGGAGTTGGCTTTATACATTACTGGAATAAATAAATGATAAAAGGTAAGAATGTAATTTACAGGATTAACGGCTTTATTGTACTTATCGGTATACACTTGTATGTGTTAAAAAAGCTGGTCTTTTTTCCGTATCCCGAACTTTTTGTCTACTCTTACTTAACGAAACAAGGACTAATTCCCTATAAGCAAATTTTTGATCAGCACTTTCCGGGAATAATGTTTTTTCCAATAAATATGATATCTTTGGGGATAGATACACCCCAAGAAGCCAGACTCCTGCAACTGGGTGTTGTTGCTGTAACCCATATTCTCATTTTCTCAATTTCTAAAAAAATATTTAAAACTAATTTCTATTCCCTAATCCCTAACCTCCTGTATCTCGTTTGGCAGCCCTTTTTTGAAGGATACGTTTTATGGATTGATTCCTTTATAGCTATGTTTTTGCTCCTCGCATGTTATTTTCTACTCAGAAAGAAAAATGCTAACGATATTCTTTACTCAGGCATATTTCTGGGAATTGCACTTTTGTTTAAGCAAGTTGTTGTGTTGTTGTTAATTTTAATTGCTATGTTCTTAGTCGTTAAAAAGAAGTCAGCTTTCATTAAATTTCTTCTTGGACTTTCGGTCCCACTTATACTTCTTGTTTTGTGGGTAACAAACTTAGGAATATGGAGTGATTTTATTTATTGGACTTTTACTTTCAACGTTACAACATTTGCCCAAATGGGAAGAAAATATCCGGTACTACATGATATTTTGAAGTTTGCTTGGGTTCTAGGCCCGGCTTTTCTGGCTGTCTTTGCAAAGTTGAGAAGAGGATTTATAGAAGGCCATATTCTGTTGTCAATATTTTTAGTCGGAAGTTTGGCTTTTGCATACGCAAGAGCCGACTTTATTCACATCCAACCCGCACTGCCTTTTGCAATAATCATGTTTGTTTTGTTTCTTTCACTTTTATCCAAGAAACTATTATTGGCATACCTTACGATCTATTTTATCGGTTCGGTTTATCTACTTGTACCATTCTATCGTTGGGCGACCGCACAGGATAATGTGTTTTACTTCGGTGAAACTGAAGTGAGAATTGTAAAGGAAGTCAGGAAATATTCAGACGAAGATGACAGCGTATTTGCTTTTGGGACAACCCCACACCTTTATTTTTTGACAGATACTTTGCCTCCTGGTAGAGTATTTGTTTTCCAGTTTCCTTGGTTTATGAAAGTGGCTGAGGGAAAAATTTTACAAGGTATAATGGATGATCCTCCCAAAGTTGTGGTAAGGGACATAAATGCCAGTGTGCAGGGAATGAACTTAGTAGAAAACATGCCTGAAATTAGTAGGTATATTGACAATCATTATGTTGTTAGAGGAAAAGTTGACGATACTGAAATCATGGTTCCGAATTAATAATTGATTATGAAAATTGCCATTGATATTTCTCCAATAGTTTACGGAACTGGTGTTTCTACCTATTCCAGAAATTTAGTTACAAATCTTCTTAAGATAGATATGGAGAATGAATATATATTGTTTGGAGGTTCCCTTAGGAGGAGGAGCGATTTAAGAATATTTATTGATACCATTAAAAAATATTCCCCTCAGGATAAGATTTTTCCGATTCCTCCAACCTTTGCCGACATTTTATGGAACAAACTGCACATTCTCCCAATCGAAAAGCTGGTGGGCGGTATCGATGTTTTTCACTCATCTGACTGGACGCAGCCACCCTCAAATGCTTTTAAAGTTACAACAATACACGATTTAGTACCCATAAAATTTCCTAAACTGACAGATTCTAAAATTGTTTCCGTGCATAGTGCCAGGATGAAATGGATTAAAAAAGAAGTTGATAGGGTAATTGTGCCTTCAGAAACAACTGCTAACGATGCTGTAAGATTTGGAATCAGTAAAGAGAAAGTGCGTGTCATTCCCGAGGCGGTTGATCCTAATTTAAAACCGGCTAAATTTATCGAAATAGAAAGGCTGAAAAGAAAGTACAGGATTAAGGGAAAATATCTTTTGGCCGTTGGTGTAAATCCCAGAAAAAATACAGACAGAATCATCGAAGCATTTGAAAGGATTAAACCTGAAATCGATCTCAAGTTAGTCGTAATAGGGCATAAATTTCACGAATTTGGCGTGAAAAGAGGTGTAATTTTTACAGATCATATACCGGATGAGGATTTACCGCTTTTTTACTCCGGCGCCACAGTTTTAGTCTATCCTTCCCTTTACGAAGGTTTTGGGATCCCGATATTGGAAGCTTTTACTTGTAAAACACCGGTTGTGACCTCAAACTTTGGGAGCATGGCAGAGGTTGCAGAAAAAGCTGCAATCTTAATTGATCCTTATGATGTTAATTCGATTACCGAAGGTATCCTAAAAGCTATAAAGAATAGAGATAAACTTGTAAAGTTAGGTATTAATCGAATTAAAAATTTTTCCTGGGAGAAAACGGCTAAGGAAACTTTAAAAGTCTATGAAGAGTCAACATAAGATGAAGTTATAAGTTTATAAATAATTATGATAATAGGAATAGATGGCAATGAGGCAAACGAAAGTGAGCGAGTTGGGGTGCATCAATACGCATTCGAAATCTTATGGGCCCTCTATAAACTACAGGATATAAAAAATAGCTATATAATCTATTTAAAAAGTCCCCCATCTTATGATTTACCTCCCGAAACGCATCTTTGGACATATAAAGTAATACCAGGAGGGAGGTTCTGGGTGTTATCCAGGCTAATGCCTAGAGTGCTATATACTGAGAAACTTGACGTTTTTTTCAGTCCGGGTCATTATTTACCCCCTTTTACTGGTTGTCCTAAGGTGATGACGATTCATGACCTTGGATACCTCAAATTTTCGGAACAATTTACAAAATACGATTTTTGGCAGTTAAAATATTGGAGTGCTATTTCTATATTTATATCAAAATATATCATTTGCCCTTCAAAATATACTGCAAAAGACATTGTACGACACTATCCCTTTGCCTCAAATAAGATTAAGGTTGTTTATCACGGATATAATAAGGCACTTTTTAATAAAAACATCGACAATAATTTTGTGCGACAGTCTCTTCAAAAATATAGGATAACAAAAAACTATATACTTTTCTTATCAACATTAAAACCCAGTAAGAATATAGAGGGTTTACTGGATGCATTTAAAGAAATAAGGAAGGAATATGATTATAAACTTGTTATCGCCGGTAAGAAAGGGTGGTTATACGAAACAATTTTTCGAAAAGTAAAAAATCTAGGATTTGAAAAAGACGTGATTTTTACCGATTATGTACCCGAAGTCGATAAACCCGCCCTCATTAAAGGGGCAAAAATATTTGTTTTACCCTCTTTTTGGGAAGGTTTTGGGATGGACGTCCTCAATGCGTTGGCCTGTGGTACACCGGTTGTATTAAGCAACGTAGCCAGTCTACCTGAAGTTGGAGGCGAAGCTGGTATTTATATTGATCCATATGATATTAAGGATATTATAAGAGGGATGAAAAAAGTCCTAAAAATGAATTCAAAGGAGTATAATAAGTTAGCCGAAAGAGGTTTTTCTCAGGTTCAAAAGTTTTCTTGGCAGAAAACTGCAAAAAAGACACTGGAAGTCTTAACCAAAGCCGTAAAATGATGTATTCTGAAAATATCAAAATCACTAAGGAGGGGGTTGTTTTTACCAATAAACACGGCAATATTTTAACAGCCGACCAAGCTTTCAAAAAAGCATGTGTTCGTATTTTAAATTGGTATTTGGATTTGAAGCTGTTTCTGCTGCACCTGGTCAGTTTGCATATTCCTTTCTGGAGTATAAGAAAAATAGTTTTTATTCTTGCGGGAGTTAAAGTTGGTGAAAACTCGACAATTCATATGGGATGTAAATTTTTTGAACCCAGAGGAATTTTACTTGGAGAAGATACAAAAATAGGAAACAACGCTTTTTTAGACGGTCGCGCGCCTCTTAAAATCGGAAATCATGTTGATTTAGCCTCAGAAGTTATGATCTACAATTCCGAACACGATTTGGAAAGTGAAGGATTCGAAGCTAAAACTGAATCTGTTGAGATCGGGGATTATGTGTTTATCGGACCTAGAGCAATAGTTTTACCTGGTGTTAAAGTAGGAAAAGGCTCTGTCGTAGCAGCAGGAGCGGTTGTTACTAAGAATGTTGACGATTTTACAGTTGTTGCGGGTACCCCTGCAATAAAAATAGGAGAGAGGAAAATTAAAAATCTCCACTATAAACTTGGAAGAGCAAGATTATTTCAATAACGTACTAAATAATTACTCATGAAATATACCGTGAAAGTTGTATATATAATTTGCTCATTGTTTTTTTTGATGTATCTTCTGTTACCGAATCCCGACTTTCCTGAAAAGCTACCTGAATCTATTCAGTCTTTTGAACCTGCTGATATCGAAACAGCCTTTCGACGTGGTTACTATACAGATTTGATAAGAGAAGAAGTGATGAAATACTATTTACAACAGATTAAGTATGTGACTCCTTTCGGAAAATATATGCCGACTTATAGTTTAAATTATCCACCCGAGGAAGCACAGGTTTTGATACGCGATCAGGCGAGAAGCACTTTTCTTGAGGAATTAGTTCATCCCTTTCGAGAATCCTTTTTTATAAACGGATTTGAACCTAAATTGGATAAGGATAAGATTTTTGTTAGTGATAAAAGTTGGAGACAGAAAATAATTGTACGCTACGCACCAAGCATGGCAATTTTTAGAGTTTTAGCTGGTCTTTTAATAGTCTCCATAATTCCCATTATTTATATAGAATATAAAAAGGTTTTTACAGAGTTATTGCAAGTTGCTAAAAAATGACCGATCTTTCAATAATTATTCTAAATTACAAAACAAAAAAACTTACCTTAGACTGTATAAACTCGGTAGTTAAAAATTCGAAGGGAATATCCCTTGAAATTATAGTTATTGATAATGCCTCAAATGACGGATCGGTGGAAGCGTTAAGGAGAAGTATTAAAAGACTGTCTTCGCAGGTAGGTATCATGGCAAAGTTAATCGTCAATAAAGAGAATTTAGGCTTTGCCAAAGCAAATAATCAGGGCATGGGGATAGCGGGAGGAAATTATATTCTCTTGTTAAATTCTGATACTTTAGTTCATGATAATGTACTTGGAGAAATGCTTGAGTGGATGAGGAAACATCCCAAAGTAGGTGCTGCTACGTGTGCACTTCGAAATAAAGATGGAAGTTTGCAAGGTACTGGTGGCTATTTCCCCACCCTTTTACGCGTCTTTTCTTGGATGTTTTTTTTAGACGACATTCCGATATTGGACAAAATTATAAAACCTTTTCATCCGATGCATGGCCAGTCGCCTTTCTATAAAGGCACTAAATATTATCTAACCAGAAAAGAAATTGATTGGATAACCGGTGCGTTTATGCTAATAAGGAAAAAAGCCCTTAAAGATGTTGGAGCTTTTGATGAAGACTATTTTATGTACAGCGAAGATACCGATCTTTGTTACAGGATTAAAAATGCAGGTTGGGAAATTTGGTATCTGCCGGATTGGGGTATAACTCACCTCGGCGGGGCGAGTTCGACCTCTATGTATCCGATTCTCTCGGAATATGAAGGAGTGAAACTTTTCTATAAAAAAAATGTGCCTTTTTGGCAATTTCCAGTCCTGCGAGTATTTCTAAAATCCGGAGCTCTTCTCAGAATGTTCATTTTGGGTATTATCAAGGATGGGGAGGTCATAAAAACATATGCGAAAGCTTTTAAGATCGCCTGATTCTCTTTTAAAATATTTGGTTTCCGCAATAATTATTGCGGTTCCTTTATACCCCAAATTCCCGTTTATTGGAGTACCCGGGACTTTTGTTTCGGTAAGAGGCGAAGACGTTTTAATTATGATAAGTTTTCTCGTCTGGTTAGCTTTCTTTTTTCCTGGAATAAAAAGCTTTTTCAAAAACGATGTTTTTAGAACGGTTACTTTATTTTTGGTGGTAGGGGCAATATCTCTTTTTTCTGCAACATTTATCACTCATACCGTTACCCCGCATATTGGGGTTTTGCACTGGCTTAGACGTATAGAGTATTTTGTTCCTTTGTTTTTGGGCATGACGGTTATCAAAAGGGAACCGGGAAATTTAAATTTTTATTTAAAGATAATCTTTTTGGTTATTTTTTTCGCCTTTGTTTACGGTTTCGGACAAAGATATTTTTCATGGCCGATAATAATTACGCAGAATCAGGAGTATTCTAAGGGGGTCGCTCTTAGGTGGATGCCGGGTAGTCATATAAATTCGACTTTTGCGGGGCATTACGATCTGGCGACTTTTTTGGTATTGGTATTACCGGTTGTAATAACCAGCCTTTTTATTCTCAAAAACAAACTTGTGAAACTATTCCTGTTGGCTATCTGGCTTATGTCGCTTTGGCTATTGGTAAATACTGCTTCCCGTATATCTCTCGTTTCCTATCTTGTCGCAACCACTTTTTCATTAGTTCTGATAAAGAAATACAAGGTTATTCCGGTTGTTCTCCTGATATCACTAAGCTTTATTGGATTTTCGTCAAACCTACAGGAGCGATACACACGTATTTGGGGAGTCGTGAGAGAAAGAGTCTTCGAAGTGAAAATTATAGACAATTTGGTTAGCGGTGAAATTTATGCGCAGGTTGATGAAGAATCTTTATACAAGAAGGACAAACCTTCACCTACGCCCACTCCTGTTCCCGTTTTTGAAGATAGGTCAAGCTCAATTAGGCTCAATGTTGAATGGCCAAGAGCAATACGTGCTTTTTCTAAAAATCCTCTACTTGGGACCGGGTTTTCATCTATTACATTAGCAACAGACAACGATTATTTGAGAGCACTAGGAGAGGTTGGCTTTTTGGGACTGCTTTCTTTTTCTTTGATTTTTATAACTATTTTTAAAGAATTCTTAGGCGTTTTTCCTTTACAGGAGTACTTCAATGGATTAAATTTGGCTTTTGTTTCAGGAATGGTTGCAGCAATTCCTGGTATTTTTCTAAATGCCATTTTTATAGATGTTTTTGAGGCGTCAAAATTTGCAATTATTTTCTGGTTATTTATGGGAATGGCAATATCATTGATAACTAATAAAAAATGAATCAATTAGCACTAAAATTATTTTTGACAAAGTATTACGACTTGGTTTTTGTATTTATTTTGTTATTAATTTTTAGCATTTTTCTTTTTTTAAGCAAATCTTCATTAACAAATAGGATTAATTTAATACTTTCAAAAATTCCAATAAAGTTTCTACTTTTTACCTTTTTAGTTATTGGATTCATCGTCAGGCTTTACGGAATCACAAATCCTCTGGCTGATTGGCACTCTTTTAGACAATCGGATACGGCCTCGGTTACAAGAGTTTATCTGGAGGATGGTTTGAATCTTTTATACCCCCGCTATCACGATTATTCTACGACCCAAAGCGGAATGTTTAATCTTCAAGGATTTAGGTTTGTTGAATTTCCTATTTATAATGCCGCTCACTTTTTTCTGATTAGACTTTTTCCGACGTATTCTCTTGAGGTTTGGGGAAGACTTTTATCAATTTTTTCTGCTCTTGTTTCGGCGTACATAATTTTTTTAATAGGAAGAAGGTTTATTTCAAAGTGGGGAGGACTATTTTCGGCTTTTTTCTATCTTTTTATCCCCTTTAACATTTACTTCACCCGCGTCATTTTACCCGAGCCAATGATGGTAACTTTAGCACTTTTGGCCTTATGGTCATTTATACAGTTTATTGATAGTGACAAAACTTTGTATCTTCTAGGTGCGGTAATTTTTATGGCCTTAGCACTTCTGATAAAACCATATGCGATTTTTTATACACCCCCTCTTTTTTATTTGGTTTCGCAAAAAATTGGAATAAAGAAAATTTTGGGACAAAAAAGGTTACTTGCCGCAGGGCTCTTAACAATCGTTCCATTTGTGCTCTGGCGAATTTGGATGCAAAACTTTCCAGAAGGCATTCCTTTTTGGCAATGGACGCTTAACGGGGATAATATTCGTTTTAAGCCCGCCTTTTGGTACTGGCTATTTGGGGAAAGAATTACAAAGTTGATCTTGGGATATTGGGGACTTATTCCCTTCGCATTCGGGATTATGGTATACAAAAAAACAAGGGTCTTTTTTTATTTCTTACTTCTTGGAATGCTACTTTATATGGGAGTGATTGCCACGGCCAATGTAAGACATGATTATTATCAAACAATAGTAATTCCCTCAATTTCTTTGGTTCTTGGGGCGGGCGTTATTGAGATGTGGAATTTGAAGGTTTTCAATAAGTTGGCAGTAAGAGGAATCTTAATTTTTTCACTTCTTATGCTTTTTCTGGTTGGATTTTTTCAAGTTAAAGAATTTTATAAAATAAATCACCCGGAAATTATAGCTGCGGGGGACGCAGTTGATAGGCTAACGCCAAAAGATGCGGTTATAATAGCGGCGTATAACGGGGATACCGCTTTTTTATATCAAACAAGACGTAAAGGCTGGCCGGTTGTGGATAGGCCGATTAACGAGCTTATTGAAAGAGGTGTCCAGTATTATGTATCTGTTAATTTGGACCATCCTCAGACAAGGGAGTTTATGAATGAATTTATAGTGATTGAGAAGACGGAGAAATATGTGGTTATAAAGTTGAGTAATGATAAATAACTAATTTCAGAGGTAACGGTAACGAAACCCGTATCGTGAATCGTTTGACGTCTAACGTGACCGAAACGGGCATCTTAACCCTAACTGTAGAAGCAATTATATAAATGAAAATACTCATGCTCGTTCCATATCTTCCTACGATAACCATGAGTGGTGGTCAGACCCGCTGGTATAACATTATTAAGTATTTAGCTAAAAAGCACGATATTACTCTTTTTTCTTTAATTAAAGATGAAAGTGAAAAGCAGTTTATACCGGAGCTTAAGAAATATTGCAAAAAGGTTGAAGTTTTTTATAGACCCAAAAAACCTTGGACGATAAGAAATATCTTTCTTTCGGTTTTTGGCCCTTTCCCGCTTCTTGTAATCAGGAATTCGTCGCTCGAGGAAAGAAGAGCTATAAGAAAAGAGATTCTTAGAGAAAAATACGATTTAATACATGCTGAAACTTTCTATGTAATGCCGCATTTGGGTAAAACTAGCGTTCCCACCATCCTAGTTGAGCAGACTATTTGGCATGATGTTTATAAGCATCATGTGGTAAATGAAATTCCGTTTTTTTTGCGACCATTTTTTATGCAGGACGTTTTAAAAGTTAAGTTTTGGGAAAAGTATTATTGGAGTAAAGCAGACAGACTTTTCGCTGTATCCGAAGAAGATAAAGGGGCCATGCTTAAGCTTGTTCCTAAAAAAGAAGTTGGTATTATTCCAAACGGGGTTGACTGTCAATCTTTTGCGGAGAAGAGAAGAGAGAAAAGACTACCTCCAAGGATTTTATATGGCGTGACTAATTTTGAGTGGTTGCAAAATGAGGAGGCTGCAAAGATATTGATAGAGGAGGTTTGGCCTAGGATAAAGAAGTCTTATCAAAATGCAAAAGTTTGGATAGTTGGGAGAAAAATGCCGTCGTGGTTAAGGAATCTTTCTAAAAATGAGGATGTTGAAGTAACTGAAAATATCCCTGATGCAAGAGATGCATATAGGCGCGCAAGCGTTATGGTTGCACCAATAAAAGGAGCCGGGGGTACAAGGTTGAAAATTCTCGAAGCTATGGCAACAGGACTACCTGTAATATCGACAAGCGTTGGAGTAGCAGGTTTAAAGTTGACAGATAAAGTTAATGTATTAATAGCTGATACGCCAGCTGACCTTGCTGAAAGGACTATAATGCTTTTAAAAGACGAAAGGTTGTCTGAAATTATAGGAGAGGCGGGTCGTAAACACGTTCAGAAGAATTTTGATTGGGAATCTATAGTCAAACTTCACGATCCGATTTACAGAGAGTTAGCAAAAAGAAAATGAGACCTAAGCTTTCAATTGTAATTTTAAATTATAACACCAAAGACTTGCTCCGAGACTGTCTACTTTCATTAAAGAAAGTGAGAGGAGAAATTGATTTTGAAGTTATCGTTCCCGATAATGGATCAACAGACGGTTCTCCGGAAATGGTAGAAAAAGATTTTCCTTGGGTTAAAAAAGTAATAAAAATTGGTAAAAATTTGGGATTTGCGGCTGGGAATAACGTTGCTTTAGAAAAGGTTAAAAGTGAATTTGTGCTTCTTTTAAATCCGGATACAATAGTTTATCCGAAAACAATCAGCAGAGTGCTAAATTATATGAGAGACAACGTTGATGCAGGAGCCGTCACATGTCGAGTGGAACTGCCAGACGGTAAACTAGATTATTCTTGTCATCGCGGATTTCCAACACCTTGGAATGCTTTCTGTTATTTTTCTGGATTGTCAAATATATTCCCTGGCTCTAAGTTTTTCAGCGGATATACTACTACCTACAAAGATTTAAATAGTATTCATGAAGTCGATGCATTAACGGGCGCCTTTGCTATGATTAGGACTAAAGCTGGTAGGCAGGTGGGATGGTTTGATGAGGATTATTTTTGGAATGGTGAGGATATAGACTTTTGCTACAAGTTAAAAGAAAGGAAGTGGAAGGTTATTTATATTCCGGATGTCAAAATTACACACTTTAAAGGGTCTGCCTCAGGTCTCAAAAAAACAGGGATCGGAAATACTGAAAAATCAGTAAAAAAGAAAGCCTCTTTATCGAGTACTCAAGTAATGCGTTTATTTTACAAAAAACATCTTGCTCAAAATTACCCCTTCTATGTTAACTGGATAGTTTATTTGGGAATTAATATACTGGAAGGTTTTAGAGTTTCGAAATCGTCAATCTAACTTATGAAGATATTGATTGATGCAAGAATGTATGGATTGGAGCACTCAGGGATTGGAAGATACCTTATTAATTTAATTGAAGAATTAATAAAATTAGGAAATAAAGAACAGTTTGTGGTTCTTCTCAGAAAAAAGTACTTCGATCAATTAAACTTACCCTCAAATTGGAAAAAAGTACTGGCTGATTTTAGGCATTATACATTTGAAGAACAGTTTATACTTCCTAGAATAATAAAAAAAGAAAAACCCGATTTGGTTCATTTTCCTCATATTAATTTCCCGATATTATATCAAGGTATGCATGTTATTACTGTTCACGACTTAACAATGCAGCGCCAAGGTACTGATGCAACAACACTTTCCCTTCCTATCTACTACTTCAAAAGATTTCCATTTCTATTTGCCGCTAGAATTGGTATAAAATCTTCGGCCGCAATTATAGCTCCCTCGAAGACGGTTAAAAATGACATTTCTGAGTACTATAGCATTGATAAAAATAAGATTTTTGTTACTTATGAAGGAATGACGAAGAGTTTTAAGCGGGATTTTGAGGACAATAAAAGCTTAAATGTATTGTCAAATCATAGATTGAGAAGTGGCAGCTACTTCTTTTACGTTGGAAATGCATTTCCATACAAGAATCTTGGGATAGTTGTAAAAGCAATTAAAAAATTGAACACAGAAAAAGGTTCAAATGTTAAATTTGCTGTTGCAGGATCAAAAGACGTATTTAAAGAAAGATTTCAAATTTTAGTTAAACAAGAAAATGCTCAGAAGTATGTAAAAATATTGGGTTATGTTTCGGATGAAGAGCTTTCAGTATTGTATAAAAACTCTACGGCGTTTATTTATCCCTCATTATCCGAAGGATTTGGGTTACAGGGATTAGAAGCGGTAGCTTCCGGATCGTTGGTTCTAGCATCGGATATCCCGGTATTTAAGGAAATATATGAGAATAACGTGTTATATTTTAACCCAAATGATGCACAATCTTTAGTTGAAGCTATGAAAAAGGTCATGAAAATATCTTCAGCCGAAAAGTCTAAAATTTTGAATAAAGCAAAAGAGTTTACCAAAAAATATACCTGGCTAAAAATGGCACAAGAAACTTTAGAAGTTTACCAGAAAATACTGAAAGGATAAATGAGAGAAATAGAGGTTAAATTCAAAATAAAAAATTATAATATTGTGCGAGATAGGGTAAAGGCAAGCGGAGCAAAATTCTGGGGTAAATTTAAGCAAAGCGATGTATTCTATGATACCAAAGAAAATAAACTAAAGAGCGAGAAAAGTATTTTAAGACTTAGAAAAAGTAATAGTAAAACATTTTTAACTTATAAAGATGATCTTGTTATAAATAAAAAATTTCGCGAAGCAAGAGAAATAGAGATACAAATTGATAGTTTTAAAAAAACTGAAATAATTTTAAAACTTTTGGGCTTAAATAGGGTTTTTCATTTTATTAAGTATCGAGAAACGTGGAAGCAGGGAAATGTGGAGATCAATTTAGATAAGATAAAAGACTTAGGAAATTTTTTGGAGTTAGAGGGCCCAAAATTAGATATCGACCAAATTATTAAGAGACTGAGATTAGAAAAGTTAAAGAGAATTACCAAACACTATGGCCAGCTACTTGAAAAATTCTAAAAATGGGGACTTGGTTAAAGTTGATGCAATGAAGGGAATTGTGAGGAAAATTAGTCGTTGACTGGGGTTTATCCACGGGATAGTATCAGTTTAATGAATAAAAAGAAAAAAGAAGACAAGCAATATAAATTCTTTACAGATGCTTTCCATGAGGTAGTTATTCCTGTGCTAGAGGATATGGAAGAAAGAATGGCCACGAAAGAAGACTTGAAGAATATGGCCACGAAAGAAGACCTGGAAAAGGTTAGAGAAGAAATGGCTACGAAAGAGGATATTCAAGGATTAGATAAGAGGTTATTTAGTGTTGAACGGAAATTAGAAAAGATCGACGACAGACTTGAAAGGTATGGAGAGAGAATTGATAATCACGAAAAAAGAATGGGAAAATTGGAAACAAAGGTTGCTATAGCTTCATAGTTGGATTATCCCACTTGGTATGTTGGAATTATAAACAAATTTGATACAGGTGAGGAATTTGTGAGAAAATTGGAAAAATGAGTAAAATTTACAAAGGTGAACCTTGTCCTAAATGCGGTAACTATACAAACAGAGGCGTTTCGGTTGATGCCGTGATAATAAAGAACGGAAAAGTGTTGTTAATAAAACGCGGAGTTGATCCCTTTAAAGGATACTGGGGAACTCCGGGTGGTTATGTTGATTGGGATGAGACAATTGAAGAGACGGTTAAAAGAGAGGTTAAAGAAGAAACCGATTTAGACGTTAGTGATTTGAGGTTGGTGGGAGTTTACAGTTCTCCCAACAGACATCCAAAACAGGTGATCAATCTAGTTTATTTAATTGGTGATTTTGAAGGAATATTTAAGGTTTCAGATGATGCAACTCAAGGAAAATGGTTTAGGCTAGATTCACTACCTCGAGAAATGGCTTTTGACCATAAACAAAATATAATGGATTCCTTACATATTTTAAAGAAATGAGAAAAATTAAAAAATGGAATCTCTTGGAAGAGATAGATATTTCTCCAAGCCCTTGGTTTCCGCTTTTCAAACACAAAGTTAAACTCCCAAACGGAAGGATAGTTGATGATTATTTTCTTTCCAAAGTCGGTGACGTGGCAATGATAGTTCCCATAACAAAGAAGGGAGAAATAGTTTTCGTTAGGCAATATAAGCACGGAGCGGGAGATATCATTATCGAACTACCTGCCGGAAGAGTTAAAACTGGACATAATCCGGAAGAGGTGGCAAAAAATGAATTAGAAGAGGAAACTGGATATCACGTAAAGCAATTATTTCATCTGGGTACTGTTTATGGAGAACCATCAAAAGATACTTTTAAAGTTTACGGGTACCTAGCAAGAGATATTGATATCAGACATACACAAAGGTTTGACGATAACGAAGATTTACAGGTTTTAAGTATACCTGTAAAGCGGGTGGATGAGAAGATTAGAAGTGGGGAGATTAAAGCTTCAGATACAATAACTTTCATAAAGCTTGCTCAGCTTAAAGCTCCTGAATTATTTAGATGAAAACAGCAATTGTTTACGACAGGGTGAATAAGTGGGGTGGAGCAGAACGGGTTCTTTTAGCTCTTCATGAAATGTTTCCTGAAGCTCCACTCTATACGTCTGTCTATGATGAAAAGCGTGCACCTTGGGCGAAAGTTTTTCCTAAAGTAATCCCCTCTTTTTTACAGAAAATTCCTTTTATGCAGAGGAGGCACGAGATTCTAGCTTTCTTGATGCCTGTCGCGTTTGAAACTCTAGATTTTTCAGGGTACGACCTTGTGATTTCCGTAACTAGCGAAGCAGCAAAAGGAATAATTACTAAACCGGGGACATTTCATATTTGTTATTGTTTAACCCCCACGCGGTATCTTTGGAGTCATTGTGAGACTTACCTCCAGGGTTTGACCTTGCAAGCAGTAACAAAACCTATTGTTAGTTACTTGAGAGCGTGGGACAGAATTGCTTCTCAAAGACCCGACGTTATGGTAGCAATTTCTACCGAAGTACAGATGAGGATAAAAAGATATTATGATCGTGATCCGGGAATAATTTTTCCTCCAGTAGAAATTGTAAAATTTCAGACTCCAAAACCAAGATTGAGAGGACACGACTACGGCTATCCCGATATTGCATATCAATCAATATCGGATGTTGATTACGTTGTAAAATCGGGGGAGAAGAGAGAGAAGAAGTTTTACTTGATTGTTTCAAGACTTGTACGTTACAAAAAGGTGGATTTGGCGATTGAGGCTTTTAATGAGCTTGGATTTCCATTAGTTGTTGTTGGAACAGGTAGTGAGGAGAAAAAGTTTAAGTCTAAGTATAAGTTTAAGAAAAACATTATTTTCAAAGGTTTTGTAACTGACGAGGAATTAGTTGATCTCTACAAAGGTGCAAAAGCATTTGTTTTTCCCCAAGAGGAAGATTTTGGAATAGCTGCCGTTGAAAGCCAAGCTGCAGGAACGCCCGTCATAGCTTATAAAAAGGGTGGCTCACTCGACACAGTTATTGACGGGAAAACGGGGGTATTTTTCGAAAAACAAAACAAAGAAAGTCTGATTAAAGCAGTAAAAAGATTTGAGAAAATGAAATTCGATAGAGATGTTTTGATAAAAAATGCTGAAAGGTTTTCAAAGGAGAGGTTCAAAAAAGAATTTAAAAAGATAGTTGAAAAACATATGAATAGATAAATATAATTATTTTTGCTACACTTTTTCACACAAGTGTTTAGAATAATAAATATATGAAAGTAGTAATCTTTTGTGGCGGTTTTGGCACGCGTATGTGGCCTACCAGCACCAAGTCTTACCCAAAACAATTTAGGTATATCGTTAAAGGGAAATCTTTTTTCCAAAGAACTCTTGAAAGATATACGAAAGCTTTTGATGTAAAGGATATATTAATTTCTACAGAAGCCAAATACAAACAACTTGTGATGGATCAAGGACCTGAAATTCCTCCAGAAAATATAATATTGGAACCAGAAAGAAAAGATAGCCTTGGGGCTGTAGGTTTAGTTGCAGCAATTGTTGAAAAAAGATTTCCAAAAGAAGTTATGTTTTTTTCATGGTCAGATCACTTTATTGGGAAGGTTCAAATATTTTTAAATACCGCAAAGGCAGCGATGGAATACACTGCCAGAACAGGAACATCTGTTTCACTAAATGAGAAACCGACATATCCAACCATTCATAATGGATGGGTCGAATTTGGTGAAAAGGTTGGCGAAGAAAGTGGATTTCCTGTTTATAAAATAGTCAGGCACATAGAAAAGCCTGACGAAGCTACGGCAAACGATCTTTTTAAGAAAGATAATTATCTAATTCACACGGGATATGCTACGTGGAGGTCAGATTTAATGCTTTCGTACTACAAAGAATATTCACCTGCAACCTATGAGGGATTGGTTAAAATTATGGATGCGTGGGGTACTGAAAAGTACGAAGAAGTACTCAAAACCGAGTATGCGAAGTTTGAAAAAGTATCTGTGGAATATGGGCTTTTTGAAAAGTTGCCAATAGATTTGAGACTAACGATGGCAACTGAGACAGAGTGGGAAGATGCGGGTACCTGGGAACTTTTTTATAAAGCGATGATTGAGCCAAATGAAGAAAATGTAATTGAAGGTGAAGTTAAAACTAAATTCATTGATAGTTCTGGAGTTCTTATTATCGGAGAAGGAGAAAAAATGATTGCCATAGTAGGTTTAAAAAATGTGGTTGTAGTTGATACGCATGGAGCTTTATTGGTTTGTAATATGAGTGACACCGCAAAAGTAAAAGATTTGTTTAAAAAACTAGAAGAAGAGAACCCTGAATTTATAGATTAACCATGCTATAATCCTGCCCGGATATGTATTACGAGGTTATAAAAAGAACCGTAGATATTGTTGGCTCCTTTTTTCTTCTGATCATTTTTTCTCCCGTTATGCTAATAACTGCAGTTCTTATTAAGATTACTTCTCCAGGACCGGTTTTGGTCGAGAAAGAAAATTTACACATGAAGCGAGTGGGAAAAAGCGGGAAAATATTCAGACTTTACAAATTCCGCTCAATGATGGTTAAGGCCGATATATTGGAAAAAACCGACCCAAAATTCAGAAATGTTTTTATTGAAAAAAGAACAAGCGGCAGTTACAAATCTTTTAAAGATACCAGAGTAACTAAATTGGGTAAGATAATCCGTAAGTTTTCGATTGACGAGATGCCCCAACTTTTTAACGTTTTAAAAGGCGAGATGAGCATCGTCGGTCCGAGGCCATACCTTCCGGACGAGTTAAGAGAGCAACAGGAGAAATATCCTGGAACAGATATCTTTGTAAAAGAGGTGCATACGGTTAAGCCCGGCATAACAGGCTATTGGCAAGTTTCAGGGAGAAGCGAAGTCAAGTTTGACAAAAGAATTGAAATGGATGCTTATTATGCCAGAAAAAAATCAATTCTTTTTGATATACTCATTCTTCTTAAAACTCCCTGGGCAATGATTTCAGGAAAAGGAGCCGTTTAGTGTAATATATTTAGTATGTCTGAAAATTTTAATACAGAAGATAGTGGATCCATTTTAATTCCTAAAATTTCTTTGTCTGATAAATACGAAAAAAAGTCCGAAGTTTCAATGAAAAAGATAAGGAGGTTTTCTTTAAAATTTCCAAAAAGTAAGCGGGCCAAAATTCTTGGCTCAATTTTGTTGGTCTTTGTAATCGTTGTAGCCGTTATTGGCCTGTTGGGTTTTAGAGTTTATGCAAAAGCTCAGATTTTCAGAAAATCCTTAGACAATATAAAACAGGCAGTTACAGATCAAGATTTGGAAAAGATTAAAAAAGAATTGAAGACATCTCAAACCTCTTTGAGAGAGCTTGATTCCTCATATAAAGGGATTTCTTGGCTTAAGATTGTCCCCTTTTTTGGTTCATATATAAAAGATGGGCAAAGTGCAATTTCTGCCGCGAAATATGCGTTTGAGGCAGCTGACATAGTTATCGAAACCATTGAGCCGTATGCAGATATCATTGGTTTTGCTACAGACGCAAAAGAGTTGGGAAGTCCCGAAGAGACAACTCAAGACAGAATTGATTTTGTAATAAAGACGATTCCCGATCTAATTCCAAAGATTGATTTACTTTCCGAAAAGGCAGAGTTGATAAAAAAAGAAGTAGATTCAATTGACCCGGAGCGCTATCCAGAAAATGCTTTTGATTTTGCAATAAGAGAAAAACTTAAAGAAGGAAAAGACATAGTTGATGTAGCCGGTGAGTTGGTAGCAAACTCTAAGCCCTTATTGGAGGTTGCCCCGGATCTTTTAGGTATCAAGGACGAAAAAAGATACTTAGTAATTTTTCAGAATGACAAGGAACTAAGGCCCACAGGTGGATTTATAACGGCCTACTCTATTGCCAAGGTCAATAAAGGCAGGTTTGAACCCGTATTATCGGATGATATTTACAATTTGGATAATACATATAAGCCCAAAGTTGCGGCCCCCGAACCCCTCATCAAATATATTAAGGGGCCTTACCTATTGTCAGAGAATTTGCGTCTCAGGGATATGAATTGGTCGCCTGATTTTGGAGAAGCAATGAAACTTTTTGCTAAAGAGGCAGAATCAGTCGGAATTAAAAATATCGACGGCATAATTGCGGTTGATACACAGGTTTTGGTTAACATCCTTGACGTAATTGGGCCAATAGGTGTTTCCGGATTCGGGGAGTACTCGACAAAAGAGGTTCCTGAATGCAGATGTCCTCAAGTCATTTACGAGCTTGAAAGCTTTGCTGACATAGAAGGTCCTATCGTTTGGAGCGAAAATGAACCCGGGAAAATTGTCTATGCTCCTCCTAATTATGATAACAGAAAAAAGATTATCGGGCCCTTGATGAATTCGATTTTGGCCAACGCTTTGGGGCAGCCTAAAGAAAAACTGGCTCCTCTTTTTGAGGCGGTCTTTAAGTCGCTTATCGAAAAACACGTACTTTTTTATACCGGTGACAAAAAGTCGCAGGAAGCGCTTTCTATCTTCGGAATTGCCGGGACTCTTAAAAACTATGAGGGAGACTATCTTCATATAAATAATGCCAATTTGGGCGGAAGAAAATCAAATTTGTACATTAAAGAGGAGATTTCGCAGGAGATAGAAATAGGTAAAGACGGAAGTATTGTAAAGACCGTGACAATTACTTACAAAAACCCGGAGAAACATGACGGTTGGCTTAATTCGGTTCTTCCAAACTGGGTGAGAATTTATGTTCCCAAAGGGAGCGAACTAATTGATTTTTCCGGTGTTGAAGAAAAGGCCGACCCTTACGAAGAATTGGAAAAAACGGTTTTTGCCGGCTTTTTCAAGCTAAGACCCGAGGGGATTGCAAAAGTAACCCTCAAGTATAAATTGCCTTTCAAGGTAGATAAAGAGTATGGATTATTCATTCAAAAACAGCCCGGAACCAATTCCCCTTTGTATTCTGTCAGTCTTAAAAAACACAAAGAAGAATTTTTCTTAAAAACCGATAAGGAATTGAGGCTGACTATTTAGATGAGACCCCGAAATTTTTCTTCAGAGGGAGTGGTTCTTGCCAGAAAAAATTACGGCGAAGCCGACAGAATTTTGGTAATTTATAGTAAGAGTTTCGGGAAACTTAGACTTGTTGCTAAGGGCGTTCGCAAACCCAGAAGTAGAAAAAGAGGCCATATAGAAGTTTTCAGTAACCTAAGATTTTCAGTATCTGGGGGAAAGGGATTGGGCGTTATCACCGAGGCGGAAACTATAAGCGACTTTCAGAAAATACGAACTAACTTAAAAAAGGCGGCGCTTTCTTATTTTTTAATGGAAGTTGTGGGAAGATTGACTCACGATGAAGAAAAAAATGACCGTCTTTTTGAACTACTAATTTCATATTTGAAAAAAGTCGAAAATAATCAAGAAACAAGTTTAAAGGAATTGAGGAGCGATTTCATCATGGAAGTCCTCGTGCTTTTGGGTTTCTGGCCGTTGGGGAAGAAAATGGAAGACCCGGACAAGGTGTTAGTCGAGATTACTGAGAGAGAGATGTCTACAATTCGGGTTGGCAAAAAGATTCTCTCCTAGAGGTTCGAATTGGTGATACAATCAGAATCATTATGGCGGTAACTTTCAAATGTCCACGTTGCGGCGAGCAAATTGAGATTTCCGAAGCTTTAACTCATCAAGTGGAAGAGCAGGTTCTTGAGTCTTTAAAGTTGCAGCATCAGAAGGAGTTGATTGAAGCTTCAAAAAAAGCAGAAGACGAGGCTTTCGAAAAGCTAAGAAAAGATTTTGACCTTCAAATCAGGCGTTTGGAAAAAGAAAAAGAGGAAGAGGTTATCAGAAACAATAAATTATTAAAAGAATTGGAACAAATGAATGATCAAATGAGGATGTTAAGAAGGCGGGATGAAGAAAGAGAATTGGAAATGAAGAGAAAGCTCGTAGAGAACGAAGAAAAAATTAGGAAAGAGGCTTCGAATCAAGAACGCGAAGCAGTTTCTCTCGAAATTGCCGAACTAAAGAAGAAAAACGATGATATGCAGAGGGCTTTGGAAGAAGCTAAAGCCAAAGGGACACAAAAATCCCAGCAACTCCAGGGTGAAGTGCTTGAACTTGACTTGGAAGAAAAACTGAAAAACGCGTTTGTTTACGATGAAATAACTCCGATCGGGAAAGGAGTGCAAGGAGCTGATATTTTGCAAAATGTCAAAAATCAAAACGGAAAATTAGCCGGCGTAATTTTATGGGAAACGAAGAGAGCAAAGTGGACGAAGTCCTGGATTCCGAAATTGAAAGAGGACGGGCGGAAAAACGATGCAACGATGATTGTTCTGGTCTGCGAAAACCCACCCTCTGAAATTGATAATTTTAAGGTAATTGAAGGAGTAATTGTGACGTCTATAACATATTGTTTATCTATTGCTAGCGTGTTAAGACGTAATTTAATGCTTATAGCTCAGGCAAAATCAGCAAGTGTGAATAAAGATGAAAAACTAGAGCTCCTGTATGAATATATTCAAAGCGATGCTTTTAGACACCGCTTTGAGGCCTTCGCAGACGGGGTTAAAGCAATGGAGGAGGATTTGTTAACCGAACGAAGGTCAATGGAAAGGATTTGGAAAAAACGAGAAACGGAACTTAAAAGAATGCAACTTAATACTTCGAGAATGTTTGGTGAATTGCAGGGAGTTATGGACAATAAACTTCCAGATATTAAAACTCTTGAATTAGATAGCGGAGAGGAGTAGTATAATTTCGCCAGTTTGTCGAAGTGTTGGCTTTTATATTCCGTAAATTTTTGTTTTGAAACAAAGATGTCTTTCAAACGCCTATCTATGCGGACAACCTTATCGCGATTTCACCGTAAAATATGACGTGTTTTCGCAGATTGTATTTATGACCATTAAGTTCTTCGATGGTAAACCATCTTATTTCAGTAGTGTCATCATCCGAAGATACAACAATTTCCTTTGTGCTTTTGAAAAAGAATCTTAGACCAACATGTTCGCGATTAGGACCAATAGTGTGGATATCGCTATAAAGTGGTGATATAAGAAGTCTTCCACTCATATCAGAAAAAATGTTTTCGTTTGCTTCAAATTTGTTTTCGATAGGGGTTAACTCGTTTTTAGTTAATCCTGTTTCTTCAACAATTTCTCTGTAAACAGCAGTTTCCGGATCTTCCTCTTTTTCAACATGACCGCCTGGTGGAAACCAAGTTTGATAGTCTTTATGAAAAACCAGCAGAACTTTGTCTTTGTGAGTTATGAGTGCATTTACGGTAAAGCAGATTTTCTCTCCTGTATGAGACATGAGTGTTTTGATTATAGTTCGACCTATGGATAAGAATCAATTAAATAGTTATAATTCAAATATGGATTTGATGGAGAAAATTACTTCTCTTGCCAAAAGACGGGGATTTATATATCCAGGAAGTGAGATTTATGGGGGGTTAACCGGGTTTTGGGACTATGGACCTTTGGGGGTTGAGCTTAAAAATAATATCAAGAGACAATGGTGGAAAGACATGGTTTATGATCGTGAAGACGTTGTGGGAATTGACGCGGCGATAATCATGAACCCCGAAGTCTGGAAAGCATCAGGCCATTTGGATGCATTCACAGACCCCTTAGTTGAATGTAAGATCTGTCACCAGCGAATTCGTGCCGATAACGAAGAGGCAAAAGTAGAACATGAGAAAACGCACGAGGGTCAGAAAGTTGAATGGACAGAACCAAAGTCGTTTAATTTGATGACAGAGGTATTTTTAGGTGTAACTGAACCCAAACAGAAGGCATATCTTCGGGGAGAAATTACCCAGGGAGTTTTTGTCAATTTTCAAAACGTCGTTGATTCGACAAGAATAAAAATTCCTTTCGGAATAGCACAAATAGGCAAAGCTTTCAGGAATGAGATCACTCCGGGGAATTTCACTTTCAGAAGCAGGGAATTTGAGCAAATGGAACTGGAGTATTTTGTAAAACCGGATGAGTCAGAATCTAAAAAGACATTTGAATACTGGAAAGAAGAAAGACTAAGTTGGTATAAAAGACTTGGAATAAAAAAAGAAAACCTTCGTCACAGGGACCATGAGTCGGATGAAAGAGCCCATTATGCACGTTTTGCTACTGATATCGAGTACAATTCCCCGTTCGGCTGGAAAGAATTCGAGGGAATTCATCATCGGGGAGACTACGATCTTAAAAACCATAAGCTTTCTTATAAAGATGATGCTGGTGAGGAGTATGTTCCTTGGGTAATTGAAACTTCTGGTGGTGTTGACAGGGCAGCATTATTTTTCCTTATTGATGCTTTAACAGAGGATTCTTCGACAAGTTCAGAACCTCGGGTTTACTTAAAATTAAACCCTCGGCTTGCACCATATAAAGCAGCAGTTTTTCCTCTTTTGGCAAACAAAGATGACTTAGCAAGTAAAGCAAGAGAAATTTACCAAACATTATCAAAAAATCTGCACGTAGTATGGGATTCCCGCGGTAACATTGGCAAACGTTACTTCGCGCAAGATGAGGTTGGAACGCCTTGGTGTGTGACAATAGATTTTCAAACTCTCGAAGATGACACTGTAACAATAAGAGATAGGGATACGGCGAAGCAGGAAAGAGTCATTATCGACAATTTGGAAGGATGGTTTAAGGAGAAATTAGGAAATAGCTAGATAGCTTTATGATTAGATGGCTGTATGATTGACAGTAGTTTTTAGCCATGTAACAATTTAACTATTCAACCATATAATTCATGAAAAAATACCTACCGCTTATACTTCTTGGAATCGGAATTTTGGTAATTGTCGGGGCTTTTCTATTTGTTCGGGGAAGAAAGGGAGGAGAATCTGAAGAACCTGAAGAAGAGATTGCACTTTTGGATGTTGCCTTAAATGAGCGCCCCATTGTTTCCCTCACGCCAAGCGAAGACGGTCATTATTTGTATCTTAATATAGATAAAATTACAATTGACGCGGCAAGTCTAGATTATGAACTTTTATATAAGACCAAAGACGGTGTCCTTCAAGGAGTTCCGGGGACGGTAGACGTTAAGGCTAAAGATAATTTCGAAGCCGATCTCCTTTTGGGAAGTGAGTCTTCCGGTAAGTTTAGGTATGATGAAGGAGTTGAGGAAGGGACAATTAGTTTGAAATTTAGAAATTCCCAAGGGAAACTTCTGGCAAAATTTGAAAGCGAATTTCATATGCAAACTTCAACCGACCTTTTGACGTCAATCGATAAAGTATTTAACTATGAGCTGGAAAAAGAGTCCGAGGAATTTTTTGTAGCTATGAGTACTGTTGGATATCCGGGAGAATCTCCCTCTGACGTCGAAACAGGTCCTTATGGAATCTTTTCTTCGTCTCCCCAAAAAGTTTCCGGAACAGTAGATTTAGGTTTTGATAATGTTTATTACTGGGACGGTAATAACTGGCAGAAACTTTTCGAAAATAGGTCTTCCGATATAGGAATTTTCTTCGGAAGCACTCAATAGCCCTCAATTTTACACAAGTTTGAGACAGCTTCAAGTTTCGGGTAATCTTGGCCTTGACACCTATGTGAAAATAGATCAGAATGGTTATAAATGGTGAGAAATGGTGAATACTATTTCAAACCTCATCTGCCCTTATGACAAATAATAATGTTCCTGGGAACATATTTAGCAAAATTTGCAGCAGGAAGACGCGTTGCGGTTCCTGCTCCTTTGAGACGCGATCTTGGAGAAAGCTTTATTTTAGCCAAATGGTATGAGGGTTGTTTGGTTTTGGTTGCCAGAGATTCATGGGAGGCGTTATTAAAAAGATTGACCGGAAGTCAAAAGATGTTACCCACACCGGTTAGGGACACCGAAAGGTTTATTTTCAGTTCAGCATATGAGTCCGTACCTGATGATCAAGGAAGAATTGTTATTCCCGATAGGCTCGTAAGTTACGCAAATCTTGAGGACGAACTTTATTTCATCGGACTTGGCGATAGGATTGAAATTTGGAACAAAGAAAGCTGGCTAGAAAAGGAAAAAAGCTTGGCAAAAGATTCTGCGGCTTACATCGAGGAGTTGGCCAGAGATGAACGAAAAAGACAATAATCACAAGACGGTGATGGTTCGAGAAGTACTTAGTGCCTTGCACATTAAAAATCCTGCCCGCGGTGCTCTGCAAAGAGTTGCAGGCAGGCAAGCACGCTATATTGACGCAACGGTTGGTTTAGGTGGTCATGCAATAGAAATTGTTAAGTCTGGTGGTAACGTTTTGGGGATTGAAGCGGACAGCGAATCTTTGGAGATAGCTAGAGAGAGATTAATAGAAGCCTGCCCTGACAGACACCATACGGTGTCTGTCCCTGACGGGTATCGTATGGTACCCGTCCCTACTCCGAGTCCGACTCGGGGGTCATATACTCTCGTTCATGGCAACTTCAAAGATCTAAAGAAAATCGCGCTAGAAAAAGGCTTTGATCAAGTTGACGGGATACTTTTTGATCTGGGGATTTCCAGTTATCAATTGACCAAAAAAATTAAGGGGTTTTCGTTTCAGGATTCAACGGTACCTTTGGACATGCGACTGGATAGTGTTAATCAAAAAGTCACCGCCTCGGACCTGTTGAAAGCGCTTAATATTGGTCAGCTTACCCAGGTTTTTAAGGAAACCTTAACCCAGGATAGAGCGAAAGTTTTGGCAAAAAAGATAATTGACGTAAGGGAGAAGAAAGAAATAAAAACTGTTGGAGATTTTTTAATGGTCATCGGTGACGATTACAAGATAAAGCCAAAGCTTCACGGCGCAACTTTACCTTTCTTGGCCCTAAGGATTGCCGTCAATAGCGAGCTTGATAATTTAAGACAAGCCTTACCCCAAGTGCTAGAACTACTAGTATCTGGTGGAAGACTTGTCGTAATTAGTTTTCATTCGGGGGAAGACAGACTGACAAAGCATTTTTTTAAAGTGATAGAGGATTCAGGACGAGCTTTAATCATTTCAAAAAAAGCCATTATTCCCGGTACGGAAGAAATTAAGGAAAATCCGAGGGCTAGAAGCGCAAAAATGAGAATTTTACAAAAAAAATGAGATTTACCAAAAAACGAGACTACCGAAATAAATTAAGACCTGGAGCCAAATCTTTATGGTTTTTGCTGGCCTTTTTTATATTCATACAAGTCATATTCAGCGTTCAACAGGGGGCTCTTGGCGCGGAGTTTTCAGATTTGGAAAATAGGTCTCATGTTATTAGCGAGGAAAACAAAAAACTGGAGGACGAGTTGATTAAATCCACATCACTTCTTTCTCTTAGCGAGAAAGCCGAGGCTCTGGGATACGTAAAAGCTAGTAATACGTTTTACATAAAAATCGGAGATCCTTTTGCCCAAGTTATAAGATGACAAATGACACTTCGACTCAAAATAATATTCTATTTGTTTTTGATCGCCTTTTTAACTCTTCTTGTTAGGTTATTTTATTGGCAGATATTGAAGGGAAAAGAACTTTCAATTCAAGCGCGAAGTCAGTATCAAAGCCAATCTTTGGTTTCGGCTACTCGCGGCGATATCTTAGCATCTGACGCAAGTTGGCTTGCAGCAAGCGGCGAGGTATACCTTGTTTTTGCAAACTTACCTGATCTCAAATCGGATACCGAAAAATTAGCTGAAAGACTCGCACCTTTCTTTGTTGAAGACGTAAACGACAAAAAAGAGCTTTTTATAGAAATCGACCGACTTAATAATCTTTTAGATAAAGAAGGTGCTTTATGGGTACCCCTTAAGCACAGAGTCGATAGAGTTGTGAAAGAGGAGATAGAGAGTCTTAATTTAGAGGGCATCGGGTTTGAAAAGGAAGAAAAGCGTGTCTATCCCGAAGCTTCAATGGCTGCCCAGCTTTTGGGTTTTGTCGGAAAAGATGAAGAGGGAGGAGACGTTGGCTATTTTGGGCTAGAGGGTTTTTATGATATCGCTTTATCGGGTAAACCCGGATATTTACTCCAAGAAAGAGATGTGGGTGGACTTCCGATTCTTCTTGAAAGGGGAAGAGAGGCTGCGGCTGTTAAAGGCGTAAGTTTATTGACACACATAGATAAATTTGTTCAGATTACTCTTGATAGAGAGCTGGTTCGGGGTTTAGAAAAATATGAAGCAGAAAGCGGCGTAGGAATTGTTATTAATCCCAAAAATGGAGCGGTATTGGCAATGAGCTCGTATCCTTCGTATGAGCCGGACAAGTACTGGAAATTTGGAAATGAGTTTTTTACAAATCCTGCAATTTCTCAGTCATTTGAACCCGGGTCGATTTTCAAAATCTTGGTAATGACATCAGCACTTGACGCGGGCGTTGTTCGACCAGAAACTAAGTGTGATAAATGTAGCGGCCCAATCGCGATTGATAAGTATTTGATTGAGACGTGGGATCAGGTTTATTATCCCGAATCATCAATGATTGACGTTATTGTTCACTCAGATAATGTAGGCATGGTCTATGTTGCCCAAAAACTTGGCAGCGAAAAATTATATGATTATCTTAGTAGCTTTGGAATAGGAGAGAAAACCGGTATAGATCTGCAAGGAGAAGCCAATCCTGTTTTAAGAGAAAAAGACGAGTGGGGGCAAATTGATTTGGCAACTTCGGCATTCGGACAGGGGGTGGCGGTCAGTCCCATTCAGATGGTTTCGGCGGTTTCGGTGATTGCGAATAAAGGGTTAAAAATTACTCCACAGGTTGTAGATAAAATTAAGGAGGATTCTTGGGAAGAGGATATAAAACCGGTAAGTGGGAAACGAGTTATTTCCGAAAAGGCAGCGGGTGAAATGACGGGAATGATGGTCGAGGCAGCAAAAAGCGGCGAAGCGAAATGGGCATATAAAAGAGGATTTAGGGTGGCCGGGAAAACCGGAACCGCTCAAATTCCGATTGAGGGGCACTATGATGAAGAGAAGACGATTGCATCATATATTGGCTTTGCTCCATACGACGATCCTAAATTTGTGATGCTTATAAGTCTTAAGGAACCGAAATCATCTCCTTGGGCGTCTGAGACCGCGGCTCCTCTTTGGTATAAAATTGCAAGTGATTTGTTTATTCATTTTGGAATTCAGCCTGAAAATTAGCTTTTTAGTGATAGAATATATAAGTACGATATGAATATTAAAGTTAGGGGCGGTCAGGTTTTATCGGGCGAAATTTACCCTTCAGGAAGCAAGAACTCTGCTGTACACATTTTGCCTGCAACGCTTCTTTTTGAGGAGAAAGTAACGCTTCAAAACATTCCCGATATTAGTGATGTTGACAAATTAGTTCATATTTTGAAGAAGTTAGGAGGAAAGATTGCTTGGGACAAGGTGAGGAAGACGATGATTTTGGATAATTCCAGCATGGACTTTCATAGTTTGAGCGAAGAAGATTTGGGGGATATGAAAGCATCGGCTCTCATGTGGGGGGGGCTTTTGGGGCGTTTTAGGAAGGTTGATTTTTCCGAACTTCCGGGCGGTTGTACTCTTGGAATTAGGCCTTTTGAACCTTTTTATAAAACCTTCCGTGACCTATCAATTGTTGTTAAAGAAGTAGACGATGGCGTTGTGATGGACGCTACCAGTGCAGTTGCAACAAATGTTTGGCTAACAGAAATGGCCGTTTCGGTTACGAGTACACTTGTAATGATTGCGGTAACTTTAAAAGGGAAAACAGGATTGAATGGCGTTGCTTCTGAACCACAGGTACAGGATTTGTGCAATTTTCTGGTTAAGGCCGGAGCAGATATAAAAGGAGTTGGAACAAATGTCCTTGAGATAAGCGGTGGGAAGAATTTGTCACCTGTAACATATGAGCTTTTGCATGATCACAACGAAATAGCAACCTTTCTCGCTCTTGGTGCCGCAACCGGTGGTGAAATAAAGGTACACAATTCACATCCGGAGCTTTTTCCCCAGATAAATTATGAATTTTCCAAATTTAACATTAATATTGAGTACGAAAATGACACAGCAATTGTTCGCCAGAATCAGGACATACGATTTACAGGCTCTTTTGAAAAAAAGACTAACGTTGTTAGAGCCCAACCTTGGCCCGGACTTCCTGTTGACCTTCTACCAAACTTTATTCCTTTAGCGCTAACCGCTCCAAGTGGTTACATGATATTTCACAATTGGATGTATGAATCCGGACTTTTCTGGACGAGCGAATTAACAAAGTTAGGAGCGGAGGTTATTATGGCTGACCCCCATAGAGTCGTGGTAATAGCAGGAAAGAAACTCAAGGGTGGCACACTTGAGGCGCCATATATTATTCGTGCTGTTGTTGCAATGGTGATGGCTGCGATGATTGCAGAGGGAGAAACGGTCATTTTAAATGCAGATTCTTTGTATCGAGGACACCCGGACTTTGCAAGGAATCTACGCTCGCTTGGTGCAGAGATTAAGGAAATCAAATGAAGCTAGCAAACCTTCTTGAAAGCACTTCTTTAGGCCAAACTTATGGTTCTACCGATGTTAACGTGAATGCTATTAATGATGATTCAAGACAGGTAGAAAAAGGGACTCTGTTCGTTGCGATTAAAGGAGTAAAAACAGATGCTCATATGTTTATTCCTCAGGTTATAAAAGAAAAAGCCAGCGTGATTGTTGGGGAGATAGAACCAAAAAAAGATTGGTTAAAAAAAATTACATACGTAAAAGTAACAAATTCTCGCCTGGCATTAAGTATACTAGCCTCCGCTTGGTATGGATATCCAAGTAAGTCTTTGAAAGTGATTGGAGTAACAGGGACCAAAGGAAAAACAACTGTAGCACATGTGTTATATTGGCTTTTGAAAAACGCTGGGAAAAGCGTTGGTCTTGTTTCTTCAATTAGCGCCAGAATAGCTGATAAGGAATTGGATACGGGATTCCATGTGACGAATCCAGAACCACTTGCACTCCAGAAATTTTTATCGCACATGGTCGGGGCTGACTGCGAGTATGCGGTTCTCGAAGTAACCTCGCATGGACTTGATCAGGAAAGAGTGGCGGGGATTAATTTTGAAATGGGAATTTTGACAAATATAACTCACGAGCACCTTGACTATCATAAAACATTTGATGCCTATAAAGAAGCCAAAGCAAAACTTTTTAAGTCCGTAAATACGGCAATTTTAAATAAGGATGACGAGTCCTTCGATTTTATAAAAAAGACTTTAAGACAAACGACGCAGCTTCTAACATACTCTCTGAAGAGTAAAGCAGATTATACTGCCAGCCCACTTCATTTAAATGAAGCGATGAGGTTTGCAGTTAACATTGGGAAGGAAAAATATAAGATAACATCTAATTTGGTTGGTAGGTATAATGCATTAAATCTTTTGGCTGCAATAGCAGCCGCCAGGAGGTTAGATATTAGTTGGGAAAGTATCCAGCAAACTTTGGCAAGTTTACCGCAATTACCGGGAAGACTGGAAAAAGTAGAAAATGATAAGGGGATTAATATTTATATTGACTTTGCACATACGCCAGACTCTTTGGAAAACGTACTTATGCTTTTGAGAAAAAGACATAAAGGGAGGGTAATTTCTATTTTTGGCTGTGCGGGTGAAAGAGACGTTTTGAAAAGACCTATGATGGGCAAGATTTCGGTTAAGCTGGCGGATGCGTCTATTTTTACAGCCGAAGATCCCAGAAGCGAGGACGTTAATAAAATAATCAGGGAAATTCTTAAAGGTGCAAAAAAAACAAATGCCAAGGAAATTGAGTTAAATCAGTATGATGATTCGAATCATCGAAGTAGAAAGCGCGTTTATATTAGGATTCCCGAAAGGGGGGAAGCGATTTCGTTTGCAATACAAAAATTAGCTGAAAAAGACGATGTCGTAGTCATTTTCGGAAAGGGCCATGAAAAAAGCATGGTTTATAACGGAGTCGAATACGACTGGTCAGACAAAGAAGCAGTGGAAGTTGCTTTAAAAGGTGGGGTGAAAGAAATTATACGGTAAGTATGGATATAACAAAACTTAAACACGTTCATTTGACTGGTATAAAAGGCGTGGGAATGACCGCATTAGCATTATGCATGAGAGATTTAGGGATTAAGGTTACTGGCAGTGATGTAGAAGAAGAATTTGTGACGGATGTGTTTCTTAGAAAGAATCATATTGATTGGAATATTGGATTTGGCGAAAAAAATTTAAGTCCAAGACCTGATTTACTGGTAACGACAGCAGCTCATAGTGGACTTTTAAACCCTGAGGTTCAAAGTGCAAAAAATCTAGGTATTAAGATAACAACCTTTGCAGAATTTTTAGCAGAACTTGCTAATACGAAGGAAGTTGTCGGCGTTTGCGGAGTAGGAGGTAAAACATCTACGGCATCAATGATAACAGTTTTATTAAACGATGCGGGGTTACATCCTTCCTTTGCAATAGGTGTTGGTAATATTTACCCGATTGGGGTTTCGGGGAGATTTGATAAAAAAGGGAAAAATTTTGTTTGCGAGGCTGACGAATATGTGGTTTCTCCGGGAGTTAACAATATCCCAAAGTTTATGCTTTTAAATCCTAAAATTTTGGTTGTTACAAATATAGAATATGACCATCCTGATATTTATGCATCTTTTGAGGATACAAAAAAAGCCTTTAGAAAGCTGTTTGAGAAACTTCCTAGTGATGGCTTGCTTATTGCCTGCATTGATAATTCTAATGTTTCCGACGCTATCAAAGGGTTAAGAAAACCGGTGATAACTTATGGTTTTAATCAAAAAGCGGATTGGCAAATAAAGGTCATTAAGTTTAAAGCTCAGAAAACGTTTTTCTCTTTGTATTCCAAGAAAGAAAATAGGATTTTCGACAATTTGGAATTGAACATTCGCGGTAGGTTCAATGTACAAAATGCAGCAGCTACATTTATAGTTGGAAACTTTCTGGGGATAGACAAGTTGGATTTAAGGAGAGGTTTATCATCTTACTTGGGATGTAGAAGAAGATTTGAGAAAATGGGTGAATATAAGAAAGCATTATTTTTTGACGACTATGCTCACCATCCTGAAGAAATCAAAGCAGCTCTGATAGCCGCGAGGGAATGGTTTCCTAAAAAAAGAATTGTGTCAATTTTTCAACCTCATACCTATTCGAGAACAAAGGCTTTATTTAAAGAATTTTCGGAAGCCTTTGCAGATGCAGATATTGTTGGTTTTATGGATATCTACGCTTCCGCCCGAGAATCAAAAGACGCCTCTGTCTCATCTGAACTGCTTGCAAAGGAAACTAGAAAAAACAACCCTGAAGCTTTCTATCTTGGAGGACATAAAAAAACTTTAGAGTGGATAAATAAAAATGTTAAAAAAGGTGACGTTGTTCTAACAATGGGCGCTGGAGACATATTCCATATATATAATAATCTATTCAAACATAGTTAATACTCGCTCCCGAGGATTTTAGTCTTTCTACTAAATTTTCATATCCTCTTTCGATGTGTTCTATGTTTTTGATTTCGGTTTTCCCTTTTGCAATTAAGCCTGCAATAACGAGCGCGGCACCTGTTCGAACATCCCGCGCGTCAACTTTAGCCCCATAAAGTTTTTGTGGGCCGTTAACTTTCACTGCTCGGGGTTTTCCGTCTATTTCAGGGTATTTAGGATCTTTGAAAAATTTAAACTTGACACCCATTTTTGCCATTTCATTCCAATGCTGCATCCTGTTGGCGAATGTTGTTTCGATAATCTCTGATTTTCCTTGAATCTGGGTCAATAAAGGGGAAATAAGGACTTGCCATTCGGAAGTAAATAACGGATATTGACCGGCGTAAATTTTTAGAGGTTTGATGCTCGTTAGCTGCGGATTAATTCTAGTTGTGAATTTATGTAAATCTATATCTATATTCATTTTGTCAAAAGTTTTCTCCAGAGTTTGTAATTTCATTTTTTTATACTCAATTCCTTCTATTGTTAATTCAGAATTTGTTGTTAGTGCTGCAGATATCCAAGTTACAAGGTCGTGTGGGTCATGCATATTTTTGTAAGTAATGCCTTTTATTTGGATAGGACCGAATACTTGTAAATGGTTTTCTGTTTTTATTATTTTTGCGCCTGCAGCGATTAGGAATTCAACAATATCATCAAATTCGTGTACAGAAGTGTAGTTAACAATTGTACTTTCGCCTTTTTTAAAAAGAGCGCTAAATAGTCCTAAAACACTAACGGTGAAAGAGTTATTAGGTTGAATAAAGTTGAAAGGCTTGCTTGATGTAAGATAAAACTCAACCAATCTTGTGTTTAAGTATCTTGTGCCAATCCCGAACATCTTCAGTGTAGGTATTATTTCATCAAAACTTCTTGACCCAATTTGGTCGCCTCCACGATCAGATCTTTGGGGATCTACTTCGACAAGACAACTGCCAAATCTGGATGCAAGTATTGGAATAACTTTATTTGCATCGCTTGTGTAATATAAAAGTTCTTTTGGAATTATTTTAGCTTTTGTGACGTTTTTAGTATTAATTTTTAAAGTATTTTTATCAAGCCAATCTACTTTTGCACCTAATATTTTAATTATCTCGATATGTTTTTCTGTACTGCCTGTTCTAGGAATATTTTCTAGTATAAATTCCCCATTAGTAAATAAAGGAACAAAAATATGCTTCATCGCAGAATTTTTGGCCCCTTGAACTTTCACTTTTCCATTTAACTTCGAAGGTCTTTCTATTGAAATTTCTCTCATAAGGCAAGTATATATCTTTTACTGAGCATGACATTGGGTGAATTGATATGAGATAATATAAAGCGTGAAAGAAAATATAAATAAATTAATGAAAATTTTAGGAGATAGAGCAAAATTGAATGAGTCTTTGGCAAACCATACTTTCTTAAAAATCGGAGGGCTGGCGGATATTTTTTACGAAGCTGAAACAACAGAAGAATTCAAAAAAGCGGTTATTGAAGCCAGGAAACTTAATATTCCGATAACTATTCTTGGTGATGGGAGTAATGTCCTAATTTCAGATGAAGGTATACGAGGACTAGTTCTGATTGATCGCTCGGATAAAATTGAAATTCTTGGAGAACGAACTGAGAAAATTGAGCTTCAAACGTTTAAAAAACCTGTATACCGTTGGGAATCTGATGATAAAGTCGGCACTTTTAAGTACGAGTTCAAAGATTTAGATTATGATGAATCAGAAAATCCGCGTGTTCGGGTCAAAATGGATAGTGGTGTAAATCTTCCAAAAGCAACTGATTTCCTTCTAGAGAAAGGTATTACGGGTTTCCAATGGTACGCAGGTATTCCTGGAACAATTGGAGGAGCGATATTTAATAACATCCATGGAGGAACTCATTTCATAAGTGAAGTAGTGGATACTGTAACAGTGCTTGATCTTCAGGGCGGTATTCATACCCTGAATATCGAGGACCTTGGGGTCGATTATGATAAAAGCCGTTTCCAAGAAACCGGAGAAATTATACTCGATGCGACTTTTCTACTTTATAAGGGTGATGTTGAAAAAGCAAAATACGTTCGATACGAGTGGGCGAAAAGAAAAAGCTTGCAGCCAAGAAACGCTCCGGGCTGCGCTTTCCATAATTTAACTCAAGAGCAAAAGGAAAAGCTTGGAATCCCTACAACCAGTGCAGGTTTCGTAATTGAGCATCTTTTAAAAATGACTGGTTTTAGAATGGGTGGCGCAGCCATTTCAAAAGACCATCACAACTTTATTGTCAATGAGGGCAAGGCGACAGCCAAAGACTATCTTGAAGTAATGAAAACAATTTACAATAAAGCCAAGAAGGAATTGGGGATAGAGTTGGTGCCGGAAATATTCTTACTTGGTTTTAACGAAAGGGAGATTAAGGAATTTAGACGCCCTCGCCAAATTGAGCTGCGTAGAAAAAGATTGTACGAAATCAGAACTGTCTACAAAGACAGTAAAAAACTATTTTCCCCCAAGTGATTGTGATAATGAGAGATTTCAAAGGTAAGAAGGTAGCAGTTATCGGTCTAGGAATAGAAGGCTCAAGCGTTGTAAGATTTTTGCAAGACAAGGATTTAGAAATAACGATTTTTGATCAAAAAGAAGAAAAGGATTTAGACTTCAAAGGAATTGATAAGAGAAATTTAAAGGTCATCTGCGGTGAAAAATATTTATCAGGAGGATTAAAGAACTTCGACATAATTTTTCGTTCGCAAGGCGTAAAAAGACATTTACCGGCAATATTAGAGGCTGAAAAGGCAGGAGTTGAAATTTCAAGCGAAATCAAACTTTTTTTTGATTTATCACCATCAAAGATAATCGGCGTTACAGGTACTAAAGGTAAGGGGACAACAAGCACCTTAATTTCTAATATA
>Ga0075763_115_pt1 | contig 52624 bp, 47 predicted proteins | sample RifGroC1_FD_67830 | JGI IMG/M metagenome (GOLD analysis project Ga0075763, IMG submission 67830) | Microgenomates bacterium GW2011_GWC1_38_12 | reverse complement strand
ACAAAAGAAATATTGGAATCAAATTGGATTATTTGAAAAAGACAAGGGTGGAGACACCTAAAAATCCACCAGCCTCCGTGCTGGTGGTAGTTTAATAGCAATACTATTTATGCTGCTATTCTTTACCCCACCTTAATGAATAAAATATATTATGGTTTTAAGGGTAAAGGTGTTTTTGATGAAAAAGGGAAAAAATTGAATCTTGTTAATTCCCTGAGTTTTAAAATTAAGTTATCTGTTGATACTCCTGATAGAAAATTACGGAAATTGATTTGGGAGATGGACTTCGGAACAAAATCTTCAGTTATGTCGACTGGGTCATATGTGTTTAACGGTTACAATATGTTAAGAGGCGGCTATGATTTTATGTTGGCTTATAAACTGGAACTATATGATGTTGATGCAATAAGTTTTCTAGCAAAAGAGATGGGACATAAAGTTGTGTATTTTAGCAGAAATGATCTTGAAGGTTTGTATAAAGTATTAATTTGTAAACCGAGTGTGTATGATAAGGTTTTCGATAAAATTAGTGAGTGCATAAAAAATTATGAAGGTAAAAAGAATGAAAAATGATGAACTTTTGGATTTAGACATATAAAGTGTGTTAGTACCTAATAATATGGCTACAAAAAGCGAACGTCATGTTAAAGAGTTGATAAAAAGAAAACCTCCATTAGTTGTTGTTAATGCTGTTATTCAGGAGGGTGAAAAAGTATTGCTTATTAAAAGAGGAAAGGAGCCGTATAAAGGTGGCTGGGTCGTACCAGGTGGACATGTGGGAGTTAAAGAAGACCTTGAGGAAGCGATTGTCAGAGAGGTTGAGGAAGAAACTGGCTTGAAGGTAAAAATTGTTGGAATAATTCATACAGAAGCGGATAAGGCTGGGTTTGATCCAAGAGGCTATCATTTGGCAATTACATTTTTAGTTTATCCGATTGGAGGAAAACTGGTTAAAACAGATGAAGCTCAAGAGGTAAGATGGTTTAAACTGGGTGGTTTACCCGATGGCCTTGTGCTTGGTTGCGAGAAGTACTTTCAGGAAACGATTACAAAAGAGCAACAGACGGTGGAGCTTGTTAAATATATACCTCCAATGCCGATGGTGAATCAAATAATTTATCGTAACAATTTTGAAATTTTATTGGGTAAGCGAAATAAACCTCCTTATTGGAGCGAGTGGGCTTTGTCAGGTGGTCATTTTTCTTATAAAGAGACGATAGAGGAAGCTTCTACCCGAAAAGCAAAGGAAGAAACAGGACTTGTTGTGGAAGTAGAAGATATTATTGATGTTTATTCAGATTTTGGTGTCGATCCTCGCTCAAGAAACTTAGTTATTACGCATTTATGTAAAGTTACAGGCGGTGATTTAAAAGTTGGCAATGATTTTAGCGAGTTTTATTGGTACGACTTAAGAAAGGAATTAACTAATGATAGAAAGGTATTCAACAAAGGGTTTTTGAGAGCAATTGAAATGGCTAAAATGAGGCTAGTTGAAAGACAAAATGGTGATTAATATGTGTTAAAAAATGGATGTACAGAAAGTTGTTGAGGGTTTAGAATCAATTCATGGGCAAGAAAGATAAGAAACTCGTTGTTGTGGCGGATGATTTTGGCTGGACAAAGGCAATAAGCGACGGGATTATCAAAAGTTACCTTGATGGAATAGTTACCGAAGTGTCGCTTATTATTGACTATCCGGCAACCTCCTATGCAGTTCAGCTTGCGAAAGAAAGAAAAATAAAAGACATTGGAATTCACATGGTTTTAAAAGGATTAAACAGTGTCGGCAAAATCCTCAAGAAAAAAGATTATATTGAACTTTTTAGTCATAAAACATCAAACGAAATAGAAAAGCTAGCCAATGACGAATTAGATGCATTCGTTGAAATTGTCGGGACAAAGCCTACTCACGTTATACCCCATTATGGTATTCACGGGAATCTCAAACTCCTATCTTTTTTGATTGCATACTTAGAAGAGAACAAAATACCGATGAGATTGCCAAGAACCGCATTGACTGGAGGTTTTAATGAAAATTATGCTGCGGAGATAATGCTCAAAAGAACTACTGTCAAAACTACTTTGCATCTTTTTGCACATGTAGAAGGGTCAAATTTGGAAGCGATAAAAAAAAGTTTTTTGGAAGAGCTAAGTGAGGTAAAAGCTAATGAAACAGCCGAGATTATGTTACATCCTGGCTATTTTGACGAAGAGATTTTAAAAATGAGCTCATTGACCTATGAAAGAGCTAGGGATCTGGCTTTGTCTCTGGATTTTGATTTTCGAGATAGGATAAAAACCATGGGCTTTGAATTTGTTAGTTATTCAGAACTATGAAAAAAAAGCTAATAGTAACAGCTCACGATTTCGGACTATGTAAAAGCGTAAATGACGGTATCGAATACGTTTTAAATCATAGAAACAATATAATCACGGAGTTGTCTCTTCTTCCTAATACCCCAGGAAGTTTAGAAGCAATTAAAATCGTTAAAAAATATAGACTTTCTTTAGATTTATGTCTAAATTTAACAACCTTTAAACCTATAGCAAAGAATGTGAGAAGTCTTACGGATGATAAAGGTTTTTTCAAAAAGGTTGACGTCGCGACATGGGACTTCAAAGTCTTAGATTATTTTGAGGAAGCGGATGTTAAGAAAGAAATTGATGCACAGTGGAATTGGTTTATAAATAACGTTGGTAAAAAGCCTTCCGCTATCTTATCGCGTAAAAACGAAACAGGAGATCCGAAGGTGTTAATACCTGTGGTTGAAAAAGCTAAGAAGGAAAATTTACCAGTTAGAACTCCGGTATGGAAATGGGTTGAAAATTACGGCGCCCAATCGTATGTAATACAAGAAGGAGTTAAAACTACAGGAAATGTCTATGTTTATCCGACTTGGGGAAAATGGGGTTATGACTTAGTTTCGGAGTTGGATAAGTTTATCGCAGATGCGAATAAAAAACCAGGAGTTGCAGAACTTATTATTATGGCAGGATTTGTTGATCAAGAGCTCTTTGATCTGAGCGTGTTAAATTGGGAGCGGGGCATTTTCATATCACTTTTAGAAAACGGTGAGATTTTTGACAAAATTAAAAAAAATTTTGAGCTAGTAAGTTTTTCAGATTTATGAAGATATGAACGTGCAGAAGGTCGTTGAGGAACTGAAAAAAAAGTATCCGGGGAAGAATATTATTATTAATACTCCTGAGAATCCTACGGAGATTGTTTGCGAGGTTGAACCGGCAAGTCTTGATCCCCAAAGAAGCGTCGCAGTTGCTGTTCTGGATAGTAATATCAAACATTATCATAGACTTGCTAAAGAAACTTACGAGGTTATAAAAGGTACATTGGAATTAACAAAGGGAGGAAAAACTCATTTTCTTTCACCTGGACAGAAACTTATAATTGGACCGGAAGAATATCATATGGCAAAAGGAGATGAAACTTGGGTAAAAGTGACTTCCGAACCCGCCTGGACCCCGGAAGACCAAATTCCGATAGAAGAAGGAACGAAATATAGTGTTCAGTGACCCGTCTTCGTTAATACTACGGCGAGGCAAAGTTGGTAGTTAGGAGTTAGGAAAGTTATAATTACTTCAATGAAGATAGCAATCGATTCAGGACCATTATCAGGTGGACATGCAGTACGTGGAATTGGAAAGATGGTGAGGGAACAGATAGAAGGGGTAAAGAGATTAAGAGACGAAGATATTAAATTGGAAGTCTTTGACTTTCAGAGCGAAAATGGAAAATGGAAATTGGAAAATGGAAAATATGACATCGTACATTATCCTTATTTCTTTCCATATGCTCTTACTCTTCCTCCCCAAAAGTATGGGAAAAAGGTAGTTGTTACGATTCAGGATCTTATCCATCTTGTTTACCCGAAACAGTATCCCCCCGGATTTCGTGGTCGACTTAATCTTCTAAGACAGAAATCTCGTTTGAAAAATATTGATGCTGTCATTACCATTTCCGAAACCTCGAAAAAAGATATAGTCAGATTTTTGGGAATTTCGGCAGAGAAAATTCACGTAGTTTACCTGGCTCCGAGGAAAATTTTTAAGAAATTAAGAAATGAGGAACTGAGGAAAGTAGGAAAAAAATATAAACTTCCGAAGCGATTTGTTCTCTACGTCGGTGATGTTAATTACAACAAGAATATTCCCAGATTAATTAAAGCATGCAAGATGGTAAAGGTTCCACTAGTTATTGTGGGAAAACATGCACTTGAGGTTGAAGAGCTTGGACTTAATCTTAAACATCTCAAAGGTCCAAGAGACTGGTTTAGATATATTTTTAACATACCACATCCTGAACTTGCTCACTTCAAAGGATTGGTGAAAGAGTTTAAAGGAAATACTAATATTATACGGACGGGTTTTACAACTGAGGAGGAACTGGTTGAGATTTTTAATTTAGCTAGTGTTTATGTGCAACCTTCGTTTTATGAGGGATTTGGTTTGCCTGTTCTTGAAGCAATGGCCTCTGGAACTCCTGTTGTAATTGCAAAAACAAATGCGTTGGTAGAAATTGCAAATGACGCTGCCTTGATTGCAGATCCAAAAGATCCGAAGGATTTGGCGGAAAAAATAGAAATGGTGCTAAAAAAAGATGAATTAAGGAAAGACCTAATTCGAAAAGGCTTCCTGAGAGTAAAGGAGTTTTCTTGGGAAAAAACGGCGGAGGAGATGATTGAGGTTTACAAAATTGTAGCTGGTAGTAAGTAGATAGTAGTATGGGGATAAGAGAAATAATGAAATATTTTGTAATCTGGAGGGGTTTGCTTTTTATATTTCTTTTTTTAGCACTATATTATTTACCACTTCAAAAAAATTTCCTCGGCGGAGGATTAGAAAATTATCTTGAAAAGCCGTATCTTTGGGCTTGGGCGAATTTTGACGGAGAACATTATCTGGCAATAGCGAAGGAGGGTTATAAGCCATTAACCTACTTCTATTTTCCGGTATATCCGATATCAACAAGACTTTTTGCTGGCTTAATAGGCGGTTCTTTTTATTCGTACGTCGTAAGTGGCCTTTTTCTGTCACACGCTGCATTTTTTATAGGACTGATAGGGCTAGTAAGACTCATAAGGCTCGATTATAAGAAAGATATTGCCATTACTACCGTTTTTCTACTTCTTCTATTTCCAACCTCTTTTTATTTTGGCAGTTTTTATACGGAGAGCTTGTTTTTGGCTCTCGTAGTCTGGTCTTTTTATTTTGCCAGAAAAAAAAGATGGATTTTGGCTGGATTATTTGGTGCCATTGCAAGCGCGACCAGGATTGTCGGAGTTGTCCTTTTTCCGGCATTGGTTGTCGAGGCTTGGGGGGATAGGAGAGATAAGGAAGATAGGAGAAATTGGGGGATGAAGATTTTTGGGGTTTTCCTAATCCCGATTGGTTTATTTTTTTATATGTATTATTTGAAAAGTACTACGGGGGATCCTTTGGAGTTTCTTCATAGCGTTGGAATATATGGCGAGCAGAGGTCAACACAGATTATTCTACTCCCTCAAGTTTTTTACCGCTATATTTTTAAGATTTTACCTAATATTAATTATGACTATTTTCCAGTTGTATTTACAACTTGGTTGGAGTTTTTGACAGCAGTTTTATTTGGTGGATTGGGACTATTAGGGATATTGGGGGGATTAAAGAGGTTAAGGAAAATCAGAATTAGGCTTAGTTATCTAATTTTTCTAGTCTTGGGATATATCATTCCCACACTATCCGGAAGTTTTTCATCTATGCCGCGTTATGTGTTAATTTTATTTCCAGGATTTATCCTAATGGCAGTTTACTTAAATGAACTGAAGTCTTCGTACAGATATTTTTTCTTCTGCGTTTTATTTATACTACTTGGTATTGCAACTGCACTTTTTGTTAGAGGATATTGGATAGCATGAAAAAGAAAATTTCAAATTTCAAATTTCTAATTTCTAATTATATTAGACACCCACTTTTTTCAGGAAGTGCAATAATGATTTTTGGAACTAACCTGGCCAACTTCATCGCCTATATCTACCATCTGGCTTTTGGCCGAATTCTCGGGCCCAATGAATACGGAGAATTGGCAACAATCATTACTTTAATTGGATTGCTAACATCTTTTTATTCGTTCACCAGCATGGTGATAATAAAAGTAGTGTCTGCTTCTGAAGACAAAGAAGTGACAGGTTTTTTTCGCTTTCTTAACAAATACCTCAGTAAAATCGGATTAATCGTCGCTGTCATCATATTTCTTGCTTCTCCCCTTATTGCTTCATTCATCCACATAGACCTAATAAAAGTAAGTTTGATAGGACCGATTTTTTATTTTATGCTTCTGGGGTTTGTCTACAAAACTTTCCTGCAAGGATTACTCCGATTTACTAAGATAGTTATTGTCACAAATTTGGAAATGATAGGAAGATTAGTTTTGGGATTATTGTTTGCATATCTTGGCCTTTCGGTCTTTGGTGGAGTTTCTGGAATTTTAGTAACTGTAATATTGATATTTTTTCTAGCACGCTACTACCTTAAAGATATCACTTCAAGACTTACGTTTTCCCAATATAAACCAGGCAAAGAATTGTTTAAACTTTCAGCGCCGTTGGTGATATCCTCAATTGCTATGAATTTCTTTTTTTCAAATGATCTGGTTTTGGTAAAGCACTATTTTACGACAAGCGAAGCGGGGTTTTATGCCGCGATGGCGACTTTGGGAAAAATTATTTTCTACGGAACCGGACCCGTTGGGGCGGTGATGTTTCCAATGATTTCGAAAAGGCATTCAAAAAGCCAGGGATACAGAAAAATATTTTTATTAAGCCTTTTTTTAACTATTGCTATTGCGTCGTTTGTACTTTTAATCTATTACTTTTTTCCAGAAATGGCTGTAAAACTGCTCTACGGGGTTAAGTATCTTTATGTTTCACAATACATATTCACTTTTGGCCTTTATATGGCAACTTTTACAACTGCCACGCTATTTTTAAGCTATTTTTTATCGATTGGGAAAGGGAAGGTGGCTTATGCCATGGTTGCTGCGAGCGTACTTCAGGTAATCGGAATAATACGCTTTCACGAGAATATAACTTCTGTTATAAAGGTATTATTGGTCTTGTCGTTATCTTTATTACTATTTCTTATAATTTATTATATTTACTCAAAGGAGTTTCGTAAGAAATGAAAAAGAACGGCCATTTTATATCAATAGTAATCCCGGCCTACAAAGCCGAAATATTTATTGGGAAAAATCTTATTCAAGTAAAAGAAGTACTTGATCAAATTAGATATCCTTACGAAATTATCTGCGTGGATGACGGTAGTACCGATAAGACCAAACAGGAAGCAGAAAAAGTTGCAAAAAAATTTCCCGGGAAGGTAAAAGTGGTGGGTTACCTTACAAATCTGGGTAAGGGGCACGCGGTTCGCTTTGGAATGGCTCGTGCGAAAGGAGATATTATTGGATTTGTTGACGCAGGAATTGAGCTAAATCCAAACGGGCTGGCAATGCTTTTGGAGCATTTTGAATGGTATGATGCTGACGTAATTGTCGGCTCGAAACGTCACCCCGCCAGTAAAGTTATTTATCCGTGGCAGCGAAAGATTATCTCCTTTGGGTATCAGTTAATTGTTAGAGTCTTATTTGGTCTTAAAGTCAAGGATACGCAGGTTGGCATGAAGTTTTTCAGGCGTGAGGTTTTGGAAAAAGTTCTTCCCAGAGTTTTGGTTAAAGCGTTCGCGTTTGATGTAGAGCTTTTGGTTGTTGCTAACTCACTCGGATTTAGAAGGATTTATGAAGCCCCGGTAGAAATGAAAATGAAATTTGCTGGAGGAATTTCGACAATTGCCAGTAAAGGCTTTATACGCGTTTCTTTTAAAACGTTTTGGGATACTGCGGCGGTATTTTACAGGCTAAAATTACTTCATTATTATGATGATATAAACAGGAAGAACTGGATAACCCCGGAATATTTAACCCTTAGGAAAAAATAGTAATGGTCGTTTTAGATTTGCCCGAATCATTGAATGTAATTTTGAAGAATGGACTTATTTGGCACGAGATAGTTCATATTCTTATCGCAACACCCTTTGCCTTATATATTTACAAAAAGACTCATCAATTTAAGAGTGTCCTTGTCGTTTATTTCGTGACTTTGATTTTAGATATAGACCACTTGGCGGATTATTTTTTATTTTACGGCTTAAATTTTAATCTTGCAGACTTCCTAAGGCTTGAATATCTGGGTTTTGGTAAGAAAGTTGACTGGGCGCTAGTTCCTTTCCATGCCTGGGAGTGGCTAGTTATACTTATTTTGATTAACATTAGAAAGAGCTGGAAAAGTAATTGGCGCGGAGTTTTATTGGGGTATATTCCGCACATGATTTACGATTATGTTAGTGTTGGTGGTGTAACTTTTTATTTTATAACTTATAGGTTGATAGTTTTGGAAAGGCTACTGCCGTGAATATTTTAATTTTGAGCTGGCGTGGTCCGGGACACCCTAGTGCAGGAGGAGCAGAAGCCGTGACGTTTGAGCATGCGAAGGCTTGGGTTAACGGCGGCCACGAGGTTACCTTATTTACTTCATTTTACGTGGGGGCCAAAAAGGACGAGATAATAGAGGGCGTAAGAATTAAAAGGAGCGGGCGACAATTTTTCGGGGTTCAGATTAACGCGTTTTTCTGGTATCTATTCGGAAAGCATGCCAAAATTGACCTTGTAGTTGACGAATTTCATGGCCTCCCCTTTTTCACGCCTTTTTACGTGCGCGCACGAAAACTTGGTTTTATCCATGAGGTTGCAGGAGAGGTTTGGAAACTTAATCCTTGGCCAAAGCCATTTAATCTCATTCCTTCGATTATAGGTACTTACTTCGAACCACTATTATTCCTTTTTTACAAAAAGATCCCTTTTATGACCGTTTCAGAGTCGACGAAAAAAGACTTGACTTCCTGGAAAATTCCATCCGGGAACATCAACGTTGTCCATAACGGTGTAAACCTTGATCTACCGCAAAAATCAATTTCAAAAGAGAAAACATTTACCGCAATGTATTTGGGTGCAATCAGCGAGGACAAAGGAACCCAGGATGCAGTAAGGACTTTCGCCGAGATTAACAGGAAAGATGATGAGTGGCAGTTTTGGATTGTAGGTTCGGGAACAAAAGATTTGGTTAAAAAACTTAAAGTTCTTGCTGAGGAGTTAGGAATTAGCGAAAAACTGAAGTTTTGGGGATTTGTAACGGATAAGAAGAGGTTTGAGTTACTTAAAAAGGCCCACGTCTTAATTAATCCTTCCATTCACGAGGGATGGGGTCTTGTTAATATTGAAGCCAATGCAGTTGAAACGCCCATTATTGCTTATAGCGTGCATGGTATTAGAGATTCTGTGCGGGATGGAGAAACCGGAATATTGGTTGAAAAAGGAGATTATAGAAGGTTGGCCGAGAATGCGATAAAATTGGTGAAGGATAGACAAAAGTATCTTGTGTTTCAGGGAAAAGCCAAGAAATGGAGCAAAAGGTTTACATGGGAAAAAGCAACAAAGGAAAGTACGGAACTAATCGAAAGCCTTTAGTTTCAGTTATAATCCCGGCATATAATGAAGAGAAAGTAATTGAAGGGCTTATTGACTCCATTAAGAAACAAAGCCACAAGAGAATTGAAACAATTGTTGTAGATGATGCTTCGGTAGATAAAACCGTCGAAATTGCCAAGAAATTTACTAAACTTGTCTTTACAAGAAGGCATGCCGAGAGGAGCGTGCAAAGGAATTATGGAGCATCTAAAGCTGGGGGGGAATATTTTTTATTCCTGGACGCAGATATGGAATTGACGTCCGATGTCGAGTCGGTAGCAAGTAATTATTGGGAGAAAGTGAAAGCCTTTGAGCGCTCATTTTACAATATAGAAGGCGATAAGATAACGGATGCTGCCCGTTTTTTTCCAAGAGAGGCTTTTGAAAAAGTAGGGGGTTATGACGAGTCAATTACTGGTCCTGAAGATTGGGACCTACCTGATACAATTCGAAACATAGGTTATAAAATCGGAAGAATTAATTCAATAATTTACCATTATGAAAGAATTAATTCACCTTTTAAGATTGCACGGAAAAAGTTCTATTACGCTCTCAAAAGTCATAGGTATTTAAAAAAACAAAATATCTCGACTTTTGGGCCAAAAACGGTTTACTTTTTGAGGCCGGTTTTTTATCGGGAATGGGTACGGATTCTCGGCCATCCGGTTTTAAGTCTGGGAATGTTTCTCATGCTGTCATTGGAATTAGTATATGGGGGGTTGGGTTTTTTTATCGGTAAATTTACGAATAAATGAAAATATTACAACTAACTGCGCATTTTAACCCTAATGTCGGAGGTGTCGAGACTCATCTAAATGACTTGGTGAAGGAGTTGATCAACAAAGGACACGAAGTTTTTGTCTTAACCTATAAACCCCTGACTGCGAAAGTAGTTGCTAAGATTTATGAAAAAGACGACAGGCTAGATATTTTGAGATTACCCTGGTTTCCTGGATTATTTTACAAACTAGTCAATAAGCCAATTTTGGAATTTTTGTATTTGGTTCCTGGGTTATTCATAGCTACACCGCTAGTTTTATTAATTAAACAGCCTGATGTAGTCCATTCTCACGGTCTCGTAGCGGGATTTATTGCCGTATTTTGGGGTAAAATATTTAAAATTCGAGTAGTTACGACAACTCATTCAATTTATCACTTTCTCTCCGAGCCAAAGGCTCTCCGAGCCGGTGGCCTCTACAGAAATTTCGCCAAGTGGATTTTTGATAATGCTGATGTAGTCCTCACACTCTCAAAACAATCAAAAAAAGAAATTGTTGAACTTGGTGTTGAAGAAAAGAAGATTGTGGTTTTTACCTATTGGATTGATCTTAAGAAGTTTAACGTAATAAGTAACAAGAAACAAGCTAAGAGAAAGCTCGGATGGGAGCGCAAATTTGTAGTACTTTTTGTCGGCAGGTTAGTTGTTGAAAAGGGTATATTACAGCTTTTGGAAGCAGTTAAAGTTTGGAACAAAAATTTTTATGTTATTGTTTGTGGTGTTGGGCCGCTAGGAGAAAAAGTTAGAGAATCGGTAGATTCAGGATTAAACGTGATGTATCTTGGGAATATTGAACAGGATGAGCTGCCGAAGATTTATAATGCAGCTGACGTGACAATCGTTCCCTCGATTCACGAAGAGGGATTTGGGAGGGTAATTTTGGAGTCTTTAGCTTGCGGAACACCAGTCATAGCTGCAAACCGTGGTGCAATTCCCGAAGCGATGGATGAGAGTGTCGGCCGCTTAATTAGAATAACACCGGAAAACATTAAAAAGGAAGTTGAGTATTTTTACAAAAATCCTGATAAACTTGGTAAATTATCTAAAAATGCCAGAAAATTTGCCGAAAAAAGATATTCAGAAAGAAATATCGAATTAATTGTTAGATCTTACAGTTAAAAATGAAGAGTAAACCAAGCATCTCTGTTGTAATGCCAACTTATAATGCAGAAATTTATATCGCAAGGGCGATAGAAAGCATCTTAAAACAAACAAAGAAAGATTTTGAACTTATAATTGTCGACGATTGCTCAACTGATAAAACTTTATCAATTTCCAAAAGATATACCCATGAAGATAAAAGAATAAGAATTTTCCGCAACAATAAGAACCTGAAGATTGCTGGTACTTTAAATAAAGCAATCAGTCTCACCAGAACAGATATTATTGCCAGAATGGATGCGGATGATGTTTCTGAGCCACAAAGATTGGAGTTGCAGTATAAAGTGTTGAAAAAAAAACCAAAAGTGGCAGTAGTCGGTGCGCACATGATGGTAATAGATGAAAAAGGCGAAGAAATTTCAAAAAGAGAATATCCGATTGCTTCAGCTGATTTGAAAAAAGTTTTATTTAGATACAGTCCCTTTGCTCATCCCGTTGTTATGTTTAGAAAAAAAGTATACCAAGAGTTTGGTGGCTATTTGGAAAATATTTTTCCGGTTGAGGATTTAGACTTGTGGTTTAAAATCGGAACGAAATATGATTTTGCCACGGTTCCAGAAAAACTTCTTAAATACACACTTTATACTACATCCAGCAGCCATAAGAAGCTTAAATCTATTGAAATCTTAGGACTTAAAGTAAAGTTAAATGCCATGCTCAAATTGGGTTACAAACCTACATTTTATGATGTTCTGTACAATTTAGCCGAGTATTCGACTATTTGGTTCATGCCTTCCAAATTAAGGATTTCTCTTTTTAATTTTTTAAGGAGTCGTAATTTGATATGAAAATTAGATATGTGAGTATTAAGCCTTTTTATGGGAAGGTGTTTTTAAAAAATAAACTTTTTAAAATTAACAACGGTCATAATATTTTTATTGCTCTTCACAAAAAACTCAAAAAATATGGTGTTGAGGTCTACACGCACGATATAAAAAAACACAAAAAAGCTGACTTTTATGTTTATTGCGATATGCCATACCCATGGAATATAAAAGATTGGTTTAATTTAATTACCCACCTAAACAATAATCTTCTTTTCTGTTTTGAATCACCCCTTATTAATCCATTTAATCATTTTAAATTTTTACACACTTTTTTTAAACGTGTTTATACTTGGAACGATAGGTTGGTAGATAATAAAAAGCGGTTCAAGATGTATATTCCCCAACTTAACATGGATTTTAAAATTCAGAAAAAAAAATATTCACAGAAGAATTTTTTGGTTGTTGTAAATAAAAAGAAGACCGCTCCATTATTATTTAAAATAATTAGTCCGTTTAAAAAGGACCTGTATGAAGAAAGATTAAGGGCTTTAAATTATTTTGATAGGGAAATACCCTCCGATTTTAGTTTATATGGAAAAGGTTGGGATAAATCTGGAGTTTTTAAGTTAAAAGAAAGACTGTTTGGATTTAGAAGATACGTGACCTATAGAGGTGAAATAAAAGGTAACAACAAACTTAAAGTAATTTCCAACTTTAAGTTTTGTTTAAGTTTTGAAAACTCTGCAGCGGATGGATATATAACCGAAAAAATTTTTGATTGTTTTAAAGCAGGCTGTGTTCCAGTTTATTATGGAGCACCGAACATTGAAAAATATATTCCTAAAGAAGCATTCATCGATTTTAAAGATTTTAGAAGCTACAAAGAATTGTTTAAATTTCTAAAATCGCTCGATGAAAAAAAATATGACCAATACATATCCTTTGCCAGAGAATTTCTCAAAAGCGAAAAAACACAAAGAAAATGGTTTGAAAAAGGCTTTATAAAACTATTTTTAAAAGCGGTTAGCTAAATGTTTTCTTTTAATATAAAAAATTACATTTTTTTTGGCCTCTATTTAATACTAAACCCTTGGCTTCTTATGCTCTTATTTAAAAGAGTTTATATACCTGTGTATATCCAATATGAATGGCTAAGAAATATCGATCTAATGACATTTATAGATGCTGGTGCGTATAGGGGTAGAGTTTTAAAAGTTATCAGTTATTTGTTTCCCAAGGCACAAATATATGCATTCGAACCTCTAGCTGAAAATTATAAAGCAATTATTGCGCTAAATTTACCACCAAGCGTAAGAGTAGAAAAATTGGCTTTAAGTAATAAGGTAGATAGTTCTGATTTTCATAAGAGTAGTTACTTGCCGGCTTCATCTTTACTGCCGTTGAAAAAAAAGTTGGGAAAATATCAGTTTATTTCAAAAACTAGAAAGGTTAAAGTCAATACGAATACCCTTGATAATTATTTTAAAGGGCTTAATTTAGAAAGACATATTGTTTTAAAACTCGATACTCAAGGTTCGGAATATATTATTCTAAGTTCAGGAAAAAGATTGTTGAAACAAACCTCGATAGTAATTTTGGAAACAACTTTCAAAGGATTGTATAAAGGTGAAAGAAAATTTAATGAGATTTATAGATTATTAGTAAATATGGGTTTTGAATATTATGGAAACATATCAGACTCGGAGTTTTATCCAAGATTTAGTCTATCAAATTACTCTAATTCAATATTCATAAAAAGGAAACAAATAAAATTACTTCTGACAGAGTAAGTAAAAACCTCTTGATAAGGGATAAAATCTTCCGAAAAACCCAGTCTTTAATACCTTGAGGTTTTCATTCTCCATACACTTTTTGAGAGATCCTACAGTAAAAAAACGTATATGTGGCCCAACTGGGTCAAATACCTTTTCAAAGCCATAAATGGAAATTAAAAGATTTTTGATAAGACCGTGGTATGGGGTTGAGATTAAAATTTTACCATTCTTTTTGAGAACCCTTTCAAATTCAGAAAATGCTTTTTTAGTATCGTAGATATGTTCTATAACGTCTAGAGTTACAATATAGTCAACACTGGAATCTTCTAAAGGGATTTTTCCACCATCAGAAGTTAAAAAAAACTTAGCTCTCGGATTTCTTTTTTTTGCTCTTTTTAGAGCCCCTCTTGAGACGTCTAAGCCAAAAAAGGTGTTATTTGGAATCGTTTCGATTATTTTTTGGAAAATTTTCCCTGCCCCACAACCGTAGTCCAATACAACCAAACCTTTCTCGTTTGGAAGAATATTTTTAACAACTGGCCATTTATAAGAAAAATCGTCTAAAGTGTCTCCTTTTTTTTCTTTCCAATAATTTTCGTAGAATTGAGCCATCTTCCCTAATATGCTAATTTAAATATTTGTATTTTTCAACTTGTATGAACTAAAATAGCAAAGCGAGAATTTTTGAAAAAATGTATATATTAGGAATTTCATATGGATTTGTTGCTACAGTTGTTTTATTGAAAGATGGCAAAATTATAGCTTGTGCCAGTGAAGAAAGATTTAATGGTATTAAAAATTATAATGGGTTTCCTCAAAAGGCAATAGATTATTGTCTTTTTGAAGCTGGAATTAAAGGGAAAGATTTAGATTTAGTAACCACGCCATATACAAATTTGCCTCCATCCCACTTCTCTTTAGATAAGAAAAAAAATCCCCAAGATAAAAGTCTTTTATCTCGGTTATTTCTGGTGGGTGGGATAGTTAGGAAAATCTTTAGAGTCGCGAGATATTATTTCCCAAATACTCTTAGACCACCCGGTCAGATTTCTTATCGTATAGTTGTAAAACTGCTATCAAACTACTATTCGAAGAACCAAAAAAAACAGATCTCTGATTATCTAAAAATTCCTGCTAGTAAAATTGTTAGTTTTGACCACCATCTAAGTCATGCAACCTGTGCCTATCATTCGTCTTCCTACAATCAAGATAAGGCTTTAGTTTTTACACTTGATGGTGAAGGTGATGGTGAATGTGCAACGGTGAACATTTTTGAAGGAATTAAACACAGAGTATTGTCTACTACTCCCAGAGAACATTCTATTGGCTATATTTACGGACATGTAACCAAATTTCTTGGTATGAAGCCGCATGAGCATGAATATAAAGTAATGGGCCTCGCTCCATATGCAAAAGCGAGTGAAGTAGATAAGGTTTACTCCAAGATTAAAAACTTTATAGACTTTGACAAAGATGATCCTCTGAAATTTGTAACTAAGAGAAACGCACAAGATTTTGATATCTTTCTAAGAAAAAATTTTCTTGAGGTAAGGTTTGATAATCTGGCCGGAGGTTTTCAAAGACTTGTCGAGGTAAAAATTAAAGAGTGGGTTGAAAAAGCAGTAAAAAAGACAAAAATAAATACAGTGATACTTTCAGGTGGAGTATTCATGAATATAAAAGTAAATCAGGTAGTAGCAAGTTTGCCAAAGGTAAAGCGGCTTTTTATCATGCCATCTTGCGCAGACGAAACGGGAGCAATTGGAAGTTCATATTTGGGTTATTTGATGCTTAAGAAAAATAAGAATACTCTCCCTATAGAGCCTATATCGCACTTATTTTGGGGGCCGTCGTTTAGCGATAAAGAGATATTGGGGAAGTTAAAATCTATAAAAAAGAAAGTTTCTTACAAAAAAGTTAAGGAAGTCGAAGGAGTCACGGCAAAACTTCTATCTAAAAGCAAAATTGTTGCAAATTTATCGGGCAGAATGGAATTTGGTGCAAGGGCTTTAGGAAATCGATCTATTCTTGCAAATCCATCAGATCCTGAAACAATTAAGGTTATTAATGAGCAAATAAAAAGTAGGGATTTCTGGATGCCGTTTGCGCCAACAATACTTGCGGAAAGACAAAAGGATTATTTAGTAAATCCAAAAAATATTGATTCACCTTATATGATGATGGGTTTTAATACGACAAAGTTAGCACAAAAAGAAATTAAAGCAGCTTTACATCCTTCAGACGGTACTTGTCGGCCGCAAATATTGGATCAAAGTTTTAACCCAAGGTATTATAAAATAATTAAAGAATTTGAAAAGTTGACAGGAATTGGAGCGGTTCTTAATACATCGTTTAATATTCATGGTTTTCCAATCGTTCTCGGGACCGAGGAGGCTTTAAAAGCGTTTCTTAGTTCCGGCTTGGAGTATCTGGTGATGGAAAATTATTTAATTACTAAAAAATAAATAATGTCAAAACACAAAGAAGATAAACTACCTTTTATAATATATTGGACAATAATTAAGGTTTCAAGAAGTAATATCGTAACAAGAGTTTTAATAGATATACTTGCTTATCTTTTTTACAAAGTATTCAGAAGTCAAAAATATTTTGAATTCCAGGGAAAGAAATATCGATATTTTTATCATTTATACAATAGAACTGTAGCGAGTGAAAGGGTTATCGAAATTCCCATCGCCAAAAAATATACCGATCAATTCAAAGGGAAAAATATTTTGGAGGTAGGAAACGTTTTATCGCATTACTTCCAAATAAACCATGACGTATTAGATAAGTATGAAAAAGCCCCGGGAGTCATAAATAAAGACGTTGTAAGTTTTAATGCTGTTAAGAAATACGATTTAATTATCAGCGTTTCCACGATGGAACATGTTGGATATCTTGGTGACAAAGAAAGAAATCCTGTGAAATTCAGTAAAGGCATAAAAAATCTTAAAAAACAGCTTAAAAAAAGAGGATTGATGGTGGTAACCTTACCCATTTTTTTCAATCCATATATTGCGAAAAAAATAAAACTAAAGACAATGCCTTTCAATAAAGAGTATTTTCTCAAACGGAATTCCTTCGTAAATGAGTGGCAAGAGATAGATCGAAAAACTGCGCTTCAAGCCGCGGGTTATGATAAATATTACGCAAATAGCGACACTTTGTATGTAGGAGTATATGAAAAGAAAAATTAACCTCGATTTCGATTTGAAACCTTCTGTAGGCCATCGAGTAAATGCGAAATTAGTCAGCAAGTATATTAAAAAAGGAAGTCGAATACTTGATGTTGGTTGCTGGTCAGGGCAACTACTTCGGGCACTAAAGTCGGAAAGAAAAAATTTTCACTACTTTGGTATTGATGTTAATAAGGATGCCATCGGGTATATAACGAAAGTAGAACCGGAAGGGAATTTTAAGCTCGCTTCAGCCCTAGATATTCCTTACAAAGATAAGTATTTCGATATAATTACCTTATTTGACGTTTTGGAGCATATTCCTAAAAAAGCAGAAATGCGCTGCCTTAAAGAAATTCGAAGAGTAATTAAGAAAGACGGAGTATTACTTATCAGTACACCAGCTGATAATTTATTTTCAAAAATATTCGATCCGGCGTATTTTCTGTTGGAACATAGACACTATTCAAAAGATAAACTTTTGGATCTTTTAAGTAAGTCAAGGTTTAAAGTAAGATCGTTTACAACCACTGGTTCAGTATTTTACGGCCTTTATATTCTTCTTCAGTTATTTTTTAAGCACATTTTTAATTCCGACTGTCCAAATAGAGGAATTTTTAAAGTTTTGGAACAAATGGCCCAAAAAGAACTTAGTAGAAGTGGTTTTATGGGTCACTATATTATTTCTTACGCGGAATGAAACGTATTCTTATTATTTTTTTACTATTAGCATCGGTGATTAGTTTGATATGGTTTAAAGATAGTTTGTTGTTTGCGACTGCTGAGGAAGGAATGACCTTCTATAGATCAGAAAGAACCGCTGAAGTTTACAGTAATATTATATACGACAACGGTACGGGATTTGTTGAACCTTTAACATTACCTCGCGCACCTCTTTATTATTTTTCCAGTTATTTGGAACTATTATTACCTAATTATATTGTCCAACAAATCATATTTGCATTATTAATATTTTCAGCAATATATGGAGTTTATTTACTTGCCAGCGAATTAGGGTTTTCAAAAAAAGTATCATCGATTTCCGGATTATTTTACTTTTTTAATTTGTTTACAATGTCTCAAGTTTGGAAAAGGACAGTATATTCGGGAATATTTGCTTGGGCATATCTGCCTATTTTTTTAGTGCTTTGGATTAAGTGGTTAAAAAGGGGAGAGTATGTAAAACTGGTTATACTTTTACTCACTTCCTTGATATTTTCTTACATCTACGCAAATCCGGGTTTCTTGTTAGCTCTATGGTTTCCGGCGATAATATATACATCCATTGGAGTTTTTAAAAAGCATACAAAATACATTCTCAGATCATTAATAGCGTTTATTCTTTGGATGTTAGTTAACATTTGGTGGATTTATCCTTATATATCGGCACCTAATCCACGCTATGGAGATACTAATCTATTAGAAAAAAGTTTCGAATCACTTAGGGGTGTAAGTGTCAGCTTCCCTTTATCTGAAATATTATTGTTAAAGCAAAAAGGGTATTTTAAATCATCATATAATCCTCAAATGGCGGAAACCTCGTGGGGGTTATGGTACGAAGACCTATTACCTGAAATAATTAGTTTGATGATCCTTTCAATAATGCTTATTGGGTGGTGGAATTCCCGTAAGAAAAATTACTGGTTATTTATCTCATCACTCGCATTTGTAGGATTATTTATTTCAAAAGGAACGAACCCGCCATTTGGGTATGTATTCTTTAATAAGTTATTTACTTTTTTTCCAATATTTCAAGTGATGAGAAATTCCTATGAAAAATTCGGGATTGTTTGGTTACTTCCTTATTCATTTTTCTTTGGATTAGGAGTTGAAGTGGTGAGTACGAGAATAAAATCAACAATAAATAAAAAATTTATTTCAGGAATGATTTTATTATTAGCTATGACCATTTTAGTTTGGCCAATGTGGACTGGTAAATTATTCGAAAAATATTATTTTGTATCAATACCTAAATATTACCAGGAATTGAATGAATTTCTTTATCTTAATGATGGGGACTATCGAATTCTTATAGCACCATTATTACCAGATCATGGAGTTGCTCTGAATTGGGGATATCGAGGTGATGATCCCAGTATATTCCTATTTGATAAAACCGCTATATCGAAAAGAATAACTTATCCTTTTTATACTGAAAAATATGATGAATTAAAGAAAAAAATAGATGAAGAAGAAACAGATACAAAAACACTTAATCAGCTAAATATTAAATACATAGTACTTAATAAAGATTACAGATGGGATATAGTCGGTACTAAAGAAATTGATATGACGGAAGAATTTCTTGTAGCGAATGATCAACTTAAGTATATCGATAGCTTTGTAAACTTAGAATTATATGAAAATAGAGAATATTTGGGGGGCATTATTACTTTAGAAGGAGATAGTGTACCTGAGTTTGAATATCGAAAGTTAGGAAAAAATAAATTTGAAGTTTTAATATCGGAAGCGAAAGAATCTTTTACCCTTGTATTAAAAAATAATTATGATGACAGATGGCAAGCACGAGTTTCCGGAGATGAATTAGCATCGCACCACATTATATATGGTTATGCTAATGCTTGGAATTTAGAGATGAAAGGTAGTTATAGGGTAGTATTAAATTTGAAAATCTATCCATGGGACTAAAAAATAATCAAAAATCAAAAATAAAAAATAAAAAATTTATATTTTTTGCCTTATCACCGACCGGGACCGGATTATCCGGAAGTGATAGGATATTTATTGAACTGGCACGCGAATGGTCAAAGTCTCTTCCTATTACTATTCATACAACCCAGGAAGGTATGGAAATGATTAAGCGTCAAAAACTTAAAGGAGAGTATTTGAAGGTAGTTAAGGTAGAGAAAAGTAGATTACCAGGTAATTTATTTCTGAAGTATTTTTATAAAATATACTTGGGAATTAAGCTTGGCTTTTCTCTTAATCTCCTAACTACCAACTACCAACTACCAACTACTATTTTATATTCCTCGAGTGATTTCTGGATGGATATACTACCAGCGGTAATACTCAAAATACTGTTTAAACGAATAAAGTGGGTAGCAACTTGGTATCAGACTGCTCCGAATCCCCTTAAAGGATACGAAGAATCTCAAAACTTAAAAACTAAAAGACTAAAAAATATAAGACAAGAAAGATATAATTTTTCCGCCTTTTTATACTGGTTTAGTCAACTCGTCACTAAACCATTAATTAGTAGATATGCGGATAAAGTGATTGTCAATAATGTAGACGAACAAAAGCAATTTCCAAGCCACAATAAACGGGGAGATATAATTGTTCTACTCGGTGCAGTTCCATTGGATAGTATTCATGAATTCCTAACTACTAACTACCAACTACTAGCTACTAAATTGTATGATGCTGTATTTCAAGGAAGATTTCACCCGCAAAAGGGAGTAGTTGAACTGATTGATGTATGGAAAAAAATTGTGGAGAAAAAACCTGATGCAAAACTGGCAATGATTGGCGACGGCCCGTTAATGTCAGAAGTAAAAAAACGAATAACTATGAACAAACTAACTAATAACATAGAGTTATTCGGTTATTTATTCGATGGACCGGAAAAGTATAAAATATTTTCCCAAAGCAAGATTGTTGTTCACCCCGCTTTTTATGATTCCGGAGGAATGGCATCTGCCGAAGCAATGGCATTCGGAATTCCTGGGGTAGGATTTAATCTAAAAGCTTACGAATCGTATTATCCCCGAGGAATGGTGAAGGTTAAAACGGGTGATTTGCAAGAATTTGTAAATGCTATACTTAACCTTTTAGATAATAAAAAATTGCGATATAAATTAGGGAGAGAGGCGCAGGATATGATTGAAAAAAACTGGTCATGGAATAAAAGAGCCAATGAATTATTACTAAAAATCAATGCCTAAAGGAAAAATTAAGAAGATAAAGTCCAAACTTAAGTGGGGAGGCACACATCCCTTTTTTCTGCATTCCTTTATATCTAACTTTACTCCTTCCAACTTAGAGAATAAGGTTATTTTAGATGTTGGTTGCGGTAAAGGTATTAATGCTTACTTAATTAGAGTGACCAGAGATCTATCCGGATCGACAATTATTGGTCTTGATACTAATAAGGACTATTTAGATTTTTGTCATAAATTTGATATTTACGATAATCTGGTCAAGCAAAATTTACCAAAACTTCCTTTTAATGACAAAAGTATCGATTTCTTACTATGCACCGAAGTAATAGAACATCTTAAAAAGAAAGACGGTGAAAAACTACTGAAGGAAATAGACAGGGTTTGCAGAGGGAGGGCGCTTATTACTACACCAAACGTTTCATTCGAAACCATCTCTAATGAATTTGAAGATGCTCATCATTCAATATGGCGAACTAATGACTTTAGGGAGTATGCTTACAATGTTTATGGGCTTGGTTTTAGAACACCAATACTTATTGGTGATCCATTTCTCAAAATTAAACAAGCGCTTTATTTTTTTGCTACTCCTATTGCTTATTTAGTCCCGGAGATTTCGGGCATTTTAGTATGCGTTAAGGATTTCAAGAGATGAAAATTAATTCACTGACAAAAGAGCAGAAGGAAACAAGAAAAAGGATTTTGGAGATGAGTTTCAAAAGAGGCCTGTCTCATATTGGTTCATGTCTAAGCTGTGTAGATTTAATCCACGCTATATATAAAGTTAAAGAAAAAGATGAGAAGTTTGTTTTGTCCAACGGACACGCAGGTTTTGCCTACTACGCGATTCTGGAAAAGTTTGGATATCTTAAAAAGAATAAAGCAGAAAAGCTTCATGTACATCCGGACAGAAATCTCAAAAATGGCATCGATGTTTCGACAGGAAGTCTGGGTCAGGGTTTACCTATTGCTGTTGGGATTGCACTTGCTAACCGAAGTCAAAATGCATACTGCACTATTTCAGATGGAGAATGTACGGAAGGAAGTATTTGGGAAGCTTTAAGAATTGCTTCGGAAAATAGGTTAGATAACCTGAAAATAGTTCTTAATGCGAACGGTTGGGGAGCATATAGCGAGGTTGGTCTTAATGTATTGAGGAAAAGACTCGAGGCATTTGGGTGCAAGGTAATCAGTGTAAATGGTCATGATTTGTCGGCTCTCCAAAAGGCTTTAAAAAGTAAATCAAAAGGAAAACCATTATTACTATTTGCTAAGACGTTGGTTGACCAACTTCCTTTCTTAAAAGGGCAAGATGCGCATTATTATATAATGAAAGATGAAGATTTTAAATTAGCCCAGAAGTTATATTCATGAAAGACTACATTCCACATCAAAGTACACGAGGATTTTTTGCTCATGCACTCTACCACCAAATGAAAGTAAACAAAAAAATTTGGGTTGTGACAGGGGATCTGGGTTACAAAATGTGGGATCATATACAGGAAGAATACCCTGACAGGTTCATTAATTCTGGAGCTTCCGAGCAAGCGATGATGGGAATTGCAGTAGGATTGGCATTATCAGGGATGATACCATTTGTTTATTCAATTACGACCTTTCTTCTCCAGCGTCCTTTCGAAACTTTAAGAAATTATGTGCACCACGAAAAAATTCCAGTAAAATTGGTAGGCTCGGGTAGAGAACACGACTATTATCACGATGGAATTTCTCACTGGCCTCTTCAGGAAAAGAAGATGATGAGGATCTTTAGAAATATTGAGTCTAGATGGCCCGAGACTAAAGAAGAAATTCCAAGTCTTGTTGAGGAAATGATTAAAAGCGACAAACCCTGGTACATTAATTTAAGAAGGTAATTTTGTTGACACTTCATATTTTGTTGTTACAATTCAGATATTATGAGTCTTGAGAGTCTAAAAGTAACTGAAAGCCCTGAGGTAATAGCCAGATATGAAGCAATAAAGAAATTAGGCCAAGATATTTTTAAAAATGGAGAAACAGAAGAAGCAGATTTGGTCACTCAAAAAGATGTTTATCTGGCTGAAGAATTTCTAGCTAAAAGTGCAAAGGAAACCAATCCTCCAGTTTGGGCTTCTTATTGGGAACACGTTTTATTAGCTCCAGAGCTTGGAAGAAGGGTTGCAGAAGAAGCTGTTTCTAAAGGAATTGATGTCAATCCAAGTAACTCAGAGTTTCTTCTTTGGCTTCATGACGTTGGAGTAGAAGTTACTCCGAGATATTTAAGGAAGGATTTTGTAGGTGATCAAATTTTAATAAGAGCAGGAATTCCTAGAGAAGTTTTAGACGGACTTTCTTCGACTTATCGACTTATGGTCGAAGCAGAAAAATTACAACTTACTGATTCCCAACTTAGACTAGAAGAGGAACTTAATGTTGGGCAAAAAAGTCTTGTAGACGAATATTTCAAATCATTATCTCCAACTCAGAGGATAACAAATTTAGCCGATAATCTGGGTAAGAGGGATGAAAACGGCCTGTTTACATTAGAAGCGTTCAGGAAATATTTGAAAACACAAGAAACAAGATATAGTAAATCAAGTCCCTGGTCTACTGAAAACTGGTCCATTTCAAGTCCGACTGAGGGACAGCCATCCAGAAGACCAGCTGGAGCTGTATTGCAGTACTTCACCGTTGCAAAAACTGTTGAATGGCTGGAAGAGGTGGGAGTTGATTTTAATGGAATCTGCCGAGATCTATCTGATTATGGGCCGAGATTTATTACTGTTGTACGACACGGAGAGCTAGAAAATCCAAAGGGAATTGTTTATAACAGAGATAATCTAATGGACCCTAACGACATCATTCATTTAAGTATCGAGGGGAAAGATCAAATGGGTCAAGTAGCTAAAATACTTTCAAGCAGAAGATTTAATAGTATTGGAATTTTTTCCAGTCCTGAAACAAGGGCAATAGAATCGGCAGAAACTTTAAGGGAGATTTTACAATCTGCCACGGCTGACATTAAAACACTTGATGGTCTAGACGACTCATTAAGTCCCGGTCCTTACATGGAAGGTATGAAAATGGCAGAGTTTATGAAGTTGGACGGAAATGTATATGATAAAGATCGATGGGGAGAATATGGCCACGAAAGTCCAGAAAGCATTGCAAGAAGAACTCAGGATACTTTTTGGAGTATTGCAAGATCTCTAAAAGCCGGGGAGAATGCAATTTTGGTTTCCCACGGCGATCCTATCGCATGGTTACTTAATAGTCTTGAAGGTAGTAAAGTCTCGCCTGATAAATTGCGGGATATGATATATCCGAATAAAGGTGAGGCAGTAGTTGCAGTTATCGATCCCAAGGGTAATATATTTACGATGTATTCTTTAAACGGCCCTCAGTTAGCAAGCGCAAAAATATATTAAGATGCTGAACGGGAAAAAGATATTAATTACCGGTGCGAGTGGATTTGTCGGTTCGGTACTTTTAAGGAGAATTTTAAATAAATATCCGAAAGCAAAACCGTTTGTTATTTTAAGACAAAGAGCTAATACTTGGAGAATAAAAGATATTCTGGATAGAGTAAAAGTATTAGAGGTTGACCTTACACAAAGTGAAAAGTTAAAAAAAGAAGTTGAGAAAGTAAAGCCAAATGTCATTTTTCATCTGGCAGCATATGGAGCTTACCCGGCACAGAATTCTTTAGAGAAGGCAGTAGCAACTAATGTTATTGGAACGACAAATCTTCTTTTAGCGTTGGAGACAGTAAATTACCAACTTTTTGTTAACACAGGAAGTTCCTCTGAATATGGCTACAAGAAAAAACCAATGAAAGAAACTGATTTTTTGGAACCAGCGAGTCATTATGCGGCAACCAAAGCATCGGCAACCCACATCTGTAATACTTACGGACTTTTAAATAATCGCCCTATAGTCACTTTGAGATTGTTTTCAATTTACGGACCGTATGAGGAATCAGGAAGGTTCGTTCCTACTGCAATACTTAACGCAATTAATGGAGATGATATCAATGTGATAAGGGGTCCAAAAAGAGACTTTGTTTATGTCGAAGATGTGGTTGATGCCTTTTTAGCTTGTCTGAAACTTAAAAAGTTTCATCAAAGGATTTTTAATATTTGTTCAGGAAATCAGACTTCAATAGAAAAAACTGCAAAAATAGTAGTTAGACTTGCAAAATCAAAATCAAGTATTAAGATTGGGACTTACAAACCCCGTCCCTGGGATACTAATTATTGGGTTGGGGATAATAAACTTGCTAAAAATATTTTAAAATGGAAACAAAGGTACATCCTTGAGGATGGATTGTCAGAGACCATAACATGGTTTAAGTCAAATAAAAATCTTTATGCTAAAAAGTAAACGAAGAAAAATCTCTGCGGTAGTAACTTTATATAGAGATGCTCCTACGATACCTTTTATGCACAAAAGGCTTACAAAAACTTTCAAGAGAATTGGGGTTGATTACGAAATTATTTTCGTTAACGACGGAAGTCCGGATAATGCCGAAGAAATATTGGAAAAGTTGGCAAAAAAGGATAAAAAGGTAATTGTAGTTAACCACTCTCGGAATTTCAGTTCTCAAATGGCTTTTACCAGCGGGATGAAGATAGCAACAGGGGACGCCGTAGTTTTGTTAGATGGAGATTTACAAGATCCTCCAGAGATGATTGAGAAATTTTATAAAAAATGGCTTAAAGGTTTTGATGTGATTTATGGCGTAAGGATTAAAAGAGAGGCATCTCCAATTCTTCAAATAGGACCAAAGATTTTTTATCGAATGTTTAAGGCTCTCTCGTATATCGATATTCCTGTTGACGCTGGAGATTTTTCATTAATTGATAGAAAAGTTGTTGATGTACTTAATTTAATGCCAGAACGCGACAGGTTTATAAGAGGGCTTCGGGCTTGGGCAGGGTTTAAACAGACGGGGATACCGTATAAGAGACCGGAAAGAATGTTTGGAAAATCTACAAATAATTGGAGACGAAATATTGCCTGGGCAAGAAAAGGAATTTTCGCTTTTTCCTATGTTCCGCTGGAATTTATAATGTATCTTTCACTAGCGATTGTCTTTCTTGCCTTTGTCGGTATTGTTTTTCAAATTGCAATGAAATTAATCTTTCCTAGTACTCCTCATGGAGTATCTACCATTATTATCTTAATTTTATTTTTGGGTGGTATTCAGCTTTTAGCTTTAAGTATACTTGGGGAGTACGTTGCTAAAATTTTTGAAGAAGTGAAACAAAGACCCATGTATGTTGTCAAAAGTATTCTTAATAAACCCTCTTTATCTTCTAAAAAATAGCTGTAAGTATTTACTATAAATTTTTAGCAAAGAGAGATGTATAATTCAAAATATGCTTGCAATTCATTGTGCAATTTGCGGAAAGAAAGAAAAACTACAAGACCTGTATAAAGAAAATTTTGACGTAAAAAAGATCAATTTCGCAACTTTTTCCGCAAGGCGGACTCCGGACAGAATTCACTATCGATTCGTAAAATGTCTGCGCTGCGGTCTCATATTTTCCAATCCAATTTTAGAAGAAAAAAAGATTACTGCACTTTACCTTAAAAGCGATTTTCATTACTCTCAGGAATCAGAATATGTAGGTAAAACTTACACCTTTTATCTTGAGAAATTATTACCCAAGACTGGCAGATCAAAATTAAAACTGCTAGACGTTGGGTGTGGAAATGGATTTTTTTTAGAGAAAGCCCAAGAGATAGGAATAAAGCATGTTTATGGAATAGAGCCAGGTAAAGCAAGTGTTAAAAAGGCCCCAAAAGATCTACAGAAAAGAATAAAAATCGATATTTTGAGAAAAGGTCTTTTTAAAATCAATTCTTTTGATATAATTTGCTGCTTCCATACCTTAGATCATGTTACAGACCCAAATGAGTTTTTGAAAATTACTCGCTCGCTTTTAAAGAAAGGTGGAACCTGCTTTTTCATTGTGCACAATACCGATGGTTTATCGGTGAAATTATTTGGAGAGAAATCGCCCATTTTTGATATCGAGCATGTATATTTGTTTAACCCGAAGACATTAGTAAAAATATTTAAGAAAAATAAATTCAGAAAAATTCAGGTTATTGATATAAAAAACAGGTACCCTTTAAAGTATTGGTTTAGAATGACCCCATTTCCTAAGAAAATAAAAGAATCAATACTCAAATTATTAAAGCTAACTAAAACTGATTCCTTGCCTCTTTCTCTTTCGGCGGGAAACATCGGAATAGTTGCATATAAATAACTTCGACGATTTGAATCATCGAAGTGGGAGAGTAGCTGCGAGGTTAAACTTAAATGGAATCTAAAAACTTTGTTAAATTTTTCTCTTCCAAAAAAGGTTTCATCATTTACCTTTCCGTGATATTGTTTTTAGCGTTCTTAAGTCTAGGTAAAAGTCTAAGTTTCCATTTTTACAGAGATGATTGGACTCAATTTTGGTATGCCATAAATTACCCCCAGCTATTTCTCAGTAAATCAACAGTTTTCATAATGCACCCCGGAGCAGCAATAGAAGAATTTATTGGGCTCAAGGTATTTGGGATGAACCCTTTTTTGTGGCAATTGTGGGGATTGATTTTAAGACTTCTAAACTCCTTGGCCTTAGCATTGATAATGTATGTAATGACAAGGTCGAAAACAATCGCTTATTTGGCTGGAATTTTGTATGCGCCGTCCGCAATTGGAATCGAGTCGATAGTTGGTGTAAGTTCCCATACATCACCCATGATAATAGTATTTTTTGCCCCAGGATTTTATTTTTGGGTAAACTCTTCAAGTAAATTTTTGTCGATAAAGAGAATTGGTGCATTTATTTTTTTATTTCTAAGCGTTTGGATTTCACCCCTAAGGACACTTCCTTTACTTTTAATCATTCCCTTATGGGAAATAAGTCATGTGTGGGTTGGGAATAGTAAGGAAAAATTAAGTAAGAAAAGCGTCTTACTGAAGATTCGAAATCTTTTAGTGCTTACCCCCATATTTTTATATATCCGTAACTACATGGTTATGTTCGGCTCGCCGCCAATAAAAACAAGCTGGACCGATATAAAAGCATTATTAACTTCTCTGGGAAGTCTGTCATTGGGTTGGTTGATACCATTTCCTGAATCGGTTTCTCAGTCAGAGAGTTCCCGGATATTAATCGCAGGCGGAATAGTATTTCTTGCTATTTTAATATTTATTTCCATTTTGTTTACTTTCTTTCGGATAAAGAAACTTAGAGTTTACTTCCTCCTATTTGCACTTATGTTCATCACTTACTTCCCCAATTGGCTAACTTCTAAATACATGATGGTTGGTGTTTCTCATAGATACCTTACTTTGTCAGGGTTGGGACTGGTAGGAGTATTGGCGATTTTTATATCAGGATTACGCTATAAAGCTCAAAGAATTCTAGTACTTGTTTTTGTAGCTGCCAGTATCTTTAATTCTAATAGAATTTTAATTCGCCAGAATGAATACAGATCATTCACTAGAACCCAAGCCATTATAAATAGGTTAGATAAGGATGTTCCCCTGGGGCAGAAAGATTTTATATTTCTTTTTCTTGGAGGACAGCTAAGAGCTGAGGTCTTTGACATGGGTGGTGTTCCTATGTTTGCTTTTAAAAGAGGTATAACAGAGGAGAAAGATCTGCCTATTGCGACAGGAGATATAGAGTTAATAAAAAATCTGCTCTGTAAAGAAGGAGTCAAAAGACCGGCACTTAATTACTGGATAATCCAGGAGAATAAAGTTCCTTTGTCACATGTCTATGCATGGCACCTTGATGATAAAGGGATGCTTATAAATACTTCAGGGAGTGTTAGAGAAGATGTAAAAAGACAGCTTAATTGTGACTATTTGAAATAATAAGATAAATCGTGTTTATCAATGTTAAACAATTTGGTTCAAAAAAATCATCCGAACCTTTCCACTAAAAGAATTTCTTCCCAGAATATAAGTCATCTTCTTTTATTGATTTCAATATTCGCGATTGGACTATTGGTATTCAGAACGTTCTTCCAATTCTCACTTTGGGGAGATGATTGGATGCTAATGTTTTATACATTAGAACATAAGTTTGCAGGTGATCCATTAGGTATCTTTTTCTCTGCTTACGGAGGCCAGGCAATATTTATGGAGCTTATTAATAAAACTTTCGGATTTGAACCACGATACTATTTTTATGCTTCGTTTTTCCTGAGGTTTGTTGCATCATTATCGATCTATTTTCTTATTCTTAAACTTTCAAAAAAGAAAATTATTGCTTTTCTGGGTGCTTTTCTTTTTATTATTTCATTTGCAGGTATAGAGTCAACAAATTGGGTTCACAATTCAGTTAATTATCTTTCGTTGGCAATTATGAACTTCGGATTCACTCTCATTTTTCAGGAAATAGGCAGTCAAACGTTTATCACACGAAAAATAGTCGCTGCATATATTTTATTTTCCGCAGCAATTACTTTAGCGGTAGTCAGAATGCACGGACTTCTTATTCTTTATCCGATTCTCGAAATACTTTTACTGTTTTCCAAATCTACCAAAATAAAATATGCTTTGTTACGTAGCTTAATAGTTATTTCCGTATTTTTCCTTCTTGGGAAATTAGGACTTTTTGGTAATGTTGGTATTTTAGCTTCTGCTCGGGTAAATGCTGGCCTGTTTGATTTTATACATCAAAGTAGCGAAAATATTTATAAAGTCGTACTTTTTCCTTTTGGATCCTTTTTTAACTCTCTATTTCCTTTGTATGTATTCGAAAAGAACTACTTGGCTAAGACTGTGCTTTTTGACATCTGTTTTGGCTTCCCCGAATTAATCTTTTGGACAATTCCAATTATAATTATTAATTTCCTTTGCTATAAAAAGGTCAAAAAGGGATTTTGGATATTTTTTGTTATTTGGTTTTTTTGGCTTGGTCTTTTATTTTTTATACAAAAGGGTTTTCCACAGGGTTTGGGTCTTCAGGGGGGTGAGGTACTTTTAGGAGGTGCGGTTTTTGCATTGTTCGTGGATTTAATTGCCCTAGCGTTTTACACGAAGAAGACCGAAATATGGACTATACTTACTTTTCTCCTGTTGTGGCCGTTTAGCTTTTTGGTTGCCCCGCATGTTCTTTACACTTCTCATACAACAATAGAGTCATACTCACGGTATATGACTTTGCCTTCCGCCGGTTCACAGATGCTGATCGTTTTCAGTTTATTTAGCACATTTACAATCGCAAAGAAAAAATTTCTCGTTGTAGTTTTAATTGTTTTAATACTTCTTATTAAAGTCTTCTCAAACATTCGAGGCGATACCTATTTCTTTGAATCCTCGCCTTATAGATTGAATACATATGTATCCGCTGTCTGGCAGTCATTAAACATTGCTTCATCCGATATTTCCGATACGGGTCGGATACGGATTTTTGTCTTTGGATATGATAATAAAGATAAATACCAAGGGGTGATAGGATTTGGAGGATGGTACAGATATGCACTTGAGCATAAAATAAATAATAGAAAACACTTGGTGGTGTTTTTAGGTGTACATGAGCTGGGTCAAGTTATAGAAGTTTTTAAAGACCCAAGTTATGGAGTCAGAGTCTGGGGTCCTGCAATTAAAGATAACTTAAAATTGGAAGATGTATACGGATTTGAGTTGAGAGGTGATATGGTCATTAGGAATGATGCTTTTATACGAGATGAGTTAGGAAAATTTGCTCTTTAAATTTTTAGATAATCTTTTCTGCGAGGATATTTAAAGTGTCTATGTTTTGTTGTAATAATAACCAGTTTGAAGAATTAGCCGGAAAGTTATCCCGCAACTGCCCTAATTTATTTCCGTAAAGCGTAAACCACTGGAGCGTTTTTTCATTTTCCTCTTTTTTATTTAATTTTACAAGTTCGTCTGTAAATACACCGGCTTGAGCAGAGAGGCGATAACTGGCTTGTTCAATCGGAGTTATTTTTTTATTTTCTACTAAATAATTTAACTCGGATACTCTCTTTGTTAAAAGACGATTGTGAAATGCAACCCTTTGTTCTTGAGAAAAAATTGTTTTTTCATGGATTTTTTCTGCCAATCTTTTGATCGCGTATAAGGAACTTCCAGGGTTAATTTTTTCCTTATTTAAGTTGAGTCCGGAACTATCCGCAAGAATATGTGCCGGCAAGAGAAGTAGAAAAGCAACAGTAAATATTCTTTTTAACATTATCACAATTTTACCACAAAAAAAGTGTTACGAAATACAATTGAAAACTAAAATACTACCACATATACTTAGCCAGACATATGGATACAATATCTATCTTTCTAAAGATAATTTTTGAAAATATAGATTTTATTCTACCTATCACAATAATATTTTTACTTATTACGTCAATCGGTGTAGTAATTACCTTAACTTTAGTCAATGAAGATCGCTGGAGTTTGATTTTACCTTTGGGAGTAGCAGTAGGGATCTTCTCATTCATCATATTTTTGGGAACTTTAAGTTATTTTTTCAAAGCAAGACCGGGGATATTAGTGATTTTAATTATTTATATACTTTTCGGTATCTTTTTTTATAAAAAACGAAAATATAAAATTCCGAAAATTAAATTTGATAGATTTTTTTTGAAATCTTTTCCGATATATTTTGTTATTTCAGGTTTGGTTGCCTTTTTGGCGGGCACAACACAATACGGTGGTGATGTTATTGCATATTGGGGATTTGCAACATCATTCGCAAACGGCAATTATCCTCTTCGTTCACCCTGGCAGCCTGATCTTTTAGCGAACCACCATCAGGGTACATACCTTTTTGAAGGAGCAATACATGCTCTAACAAACGCCGATATGATGTTAATTCATACACTTTATTCCATATATATTGTTCTATCGGGTATATTTCTGATTTGGGCGATTGTTAGAAAGATTACCAAGCGAGATATTTTGTCGGTTGTCCCGGCTCTAACCGTATATTTTTCTTTTGGGGCGATTTTTATACCCTTGCTATCAGTCTTGCGACAGTATCTTCATCCTGAAGTAGAACACATAGTAACACGCCTTCCGCTTTTACTTGATGCCAAGAATAGGTTGGGCGGGATGTCGAACCTCCCAGATATGATCTATATAAATCACAGAGCTGCAGCTTTACTCGGGTTTATATTGGTTTTATATCTTATTTATACCAAATTGAAGGTAAAGGGTTATTGGAAACCTATAATTATAGCTGCTTTTTCAGTTGCAATTGCATCTTCTGACGAAATATATTTACCCGCCCTTGTCTTTATGATTGGATTTTGGTTTATTCGAGAGATGATATTAAAACCAAAATTTAGAAAAGCTACATTTACTAGTTTTTTTCTTGGAACAATTATTTTCATAATTCTTTTCTTTTTAATTGGAAATGCGCTTCGTGATTCAATGTTAACACCACCAAAAGAAGGGACACGCTTTCGAATTATTACCAGCATGGAGTCGTTGTTGCAAAGAAACGAAAGTTTGAAAAGTGCGATTCTTAGGAATTCTTCCGACTCATCATATTTTTGGTTTTTACCGAGTGTCTGGGTTTTGGGTGCTCTTGCTTTGTTTTTAGCGATATCCAAAAGAAATTATTTAGTGATGCTTTTATTCTTTGCTACTATTGGAAGTTTTATTGCATTTTTTATAGTCGATCACACTTTTTACGCAACAAATAATGAGCGTTTTTTAAGTCAGTTGTATCAACATCTGGTATTTATAATTTCAATGTCTTCTCTTCTACTATTGAAAGGAAAAAGTAGGTTTCTACGACTTTTGGCAAAACTCTTTCTTTTTGTTCTTGTTGTTCCAAGCATAGTTTTTGCCTCAGTTTTTATTTATAAGTACGCGAAAAAACCGGCATACAACAATCTATACGGAAAAATTTCCGATGATAAGGTTTTGCTATGGCTTAGGACAAACAAACCCAAAGAACGTGTCTTTTTCGTTGACGGCTTCTTGTGGAAGACGAATGACCCTTATTTGACTAACCATGGGATTCAAAATTTCGGACTTTTTGTTCCGGTCGCACCTGCTGATATTAAAGTTCACACTCCTGACTTCGGAGTTGAGGCAATAGACGTGATTAATACTTTGAACCCTAGTGAAATGAAAGCGTTAAAAATTACATATTTGTATGTTTTAGATAATCAGGTAGGTAGATTTCCCTTAAAGCGTCAAAAAGATCTGGAAAACCAGGATTATTTTAAGAAAGTATATAAAGATAATTTTGGATCGCTTTACCAGGTCAGCAAACAGTATTATGAGAAAGGCGAAAATATGGCTGGAACAATTTCAGAGCTTTCCGAGATCTTAAAGGGAGGAAATATATTTTTGGATAACCCTCCCAATTTCAATTTTTATGTAAGGGCTGCTCTTGCGTTGGAATTAAAAGATAAAGAGAATGTCTATTCCGTCTGGGGTCCAGGAATTTTCAACTACATAGAAACAAAAATTATTCTTAAACAACCTGAAGATGGAATATCATACGACTATATAGTTGTTGGACCTGATTTAGACCCCAAAGCCGTATGCAAGTGCAACGAAATTGTAAAAATTTGGGAAATTAATCAGGCCGTAGCATACAAAGTAAGGTGAAAAATAAGCAACAGCGAGTAAGTATTGTTATTCCAACATATAACAGCTGGAGTACGTTGAAGGATTGCTTGGAATCAATTTTCAGGCAAAAACTTCAACCTACCGAAGTTATAGTTATTGATAATGCCTCGACTGATGGAACTAGTAAGAAAATAAATCAGTTAATTGGGAAAAATCAATTAATCAAGTTGATAAAAAATAAAAAAAATCTGGGAGTGACGGGTGGAAGAAATAGGGGAATAAAGGAAGCGAATAAAAATTCCGAGTTTCTTTTCTTTTTTGATCACGATATGGTGGCAGACGAAAAGATGCTTGAAGAGCTCGTTAAAGTAGCCGAATCGAATAAAAAAATAGGTATTGTAACCCTGCCGCTATTTTAGTAAAAAGAAAAGTTATCCATAAGATCGGAATGTTTGACCCTATTTACTTCGCGACTTATGAAGATACGGATTTTTGTTTTCGGGCAAAAAAGGAAGGATTTTTAACTTATTATGCTCCAAACGCAAAAGCATTTCACAAAATTCCTTATAACAAAAAGAAAGCAGAAACGAGGCTGTTGGGGAGAACTTATTGGATTGCCAGAAACAGGGTTGTTTTCATGAATCGTTACGGTAAATTTATTACTATTTTTTGGTTTTTCGAACCTATTTATTTTTTATACTATGTAATATTAGCCGTCAGATATAGAAAATTTAAAGCAATTTACGATTTTGTAAGAGGTACTACAGATGGTATATTGTCAAAATGAACATATTTAAAGATACCCCATTTTCGTACTATTGGATTATTAAAAGAATAATTGGAGATAATGTAGAAACTATTTTGGATTTGGGTTGTGGTGATGGGACTTTGATGGAGTCTTTACTGGACGGTGAGGATTGGGAGATAACCGGAGTAGAACTTCATCAGGAAACCTATAAAAAAGCCAAGCAGAAAGGAATTTATAAGGATGTTTATAACACGGACGTAGTTAATTTGAACAGAAAAATTAAAAGTAAAAAATATGAGGTGGTTTTTTCTTCGCAAATATTAGAGCACTTAAGTAAGCGTAATGGTAGAAAGGCTTTGGAAGTTTGGGAAAGGCTGGCGAGTAAAAAATTAATAATCACCACACCAGTTGGCTTTGTTGAGTTTGATCCGATTGAAAAAAAAGAAGATAATAACCCTCTTCAAAAACATTTATCAGGGTGGGAGCCAGAAGAATTAAGACAGCTTGGATTTAAAGTTTATGGCCAAGGTCTAAAATTAATTTACGGAAAACATGGACTTGCGAGGTTAAACCCCCCCCTTTTTTTACTATGGAGTGCACTTGGGTTGATTTTCAGCCCATTGGTTTATTTTTTCCCACGACTCGGAACATATATGTTTGCAGCGAAAGTGATTAATTGACTAAAGAAATGTTAAAACTTTTATTTCCTCCAAGTTATTTACCGTTTACTTACCCTTGGATAATAAAAAAGCTAATAAAAAAGGGTTCTTCTTTATTGGACGTCGGATGTGGGGATGGTGAGTTTATGACACATATAAGTAAAGGAGATTCCTCGATTAAGTTATACGGAGTTGATCTTTTTACGCCATATGTCACTAAAGCAAAAAAAACGAACAGTTATAGAAAAATATATAGGAAAGATGTACGCAGGATCAAATTTCCTAATAAAAGTTTTGATATTGTTATGGCATCACAAGTGATTGAACATTTGAAAAAGAAAGAGTCTTTATCCCTTATTAAGAAAATGGAAAATATAGCGATTTGGAAAGTAATTGTTGGCACGCCAAACGGCTATTTTCCAAGAGGAATATATGAGCGCAATGATTTACAAAAACATAAGTCATATTGGTATGTTAAAGATTTTAATAAATTAGGTTATAAGACATTCGGACAGGGGTTAAAGTTTATTTACGGAAAAAAGGGGCTCGTAAACTCTTATATAGGAAGACTGTTGCCCATTAGGTTAATATTATTTGTGATATCTTATATATTATCGCCGGTTACTTATTATTTTCCTGAATATTCGGCACATTTAATTGCGGTTAAAGAAGTCAGCTAAGTCTTTGTTAAAACAATAGTCACGAACATCGCCAAGATACCGTTGAGTGGTGATAGTAATGTTTCAAATGATAAAACAAATCTATATAGAAAGTTTGGTAAAATTTGTGGTAAGGTAAATCCACCGCTTATTAGATATCTGATAGGGGTATGTGGTTCAAAGGTTGTTAAATTTAGTTTCGGAAATTTATTCTCAAATGAACTCCTGTCTCTTCTAAAAATTATCCAAGGTAAAGCTCCATTGGCCCCCGATAAACTTCCTTTTATTGTAGTTTTCCACTTGGCGTTTGGATTAAAGGTCTCATGGTGGAAGTTTTTATAAATAAAACGACTCCATAATGAGTTGTAAGGTTCTATCATTATTATCTTCCCTTTAGCCTTTAAGCATCTTGAAAATTCAGAAAGGGCTTTTTCTGGATTTTTGATGTGATGGAAAGTGTTAAGCATGAAAAAGGCAGAAATGGAATTATTTTTAAAAGGCATTTTTTCGGCAGAAAAAGTCATATCGCAGTTTGGCAGTTTCATTACGTCGGAGGTAATAACTTCTGGAATAACTTCTTTTAAAAACCCCGCCCCAGAACCTATTTCAACTTTTTTTCCGGGAGGAAGAGTTCGGGAATATTCTTTGAAAGTGTTGTAAAAATCCAGGTAAATCTGATAAAGAAATTTCTTATTCTTAATTATTTCAGCTCTTTTTATAGTTGTTTCGGGAGAATCTAAATCGGTCATTTTAAACAAATTTTAAATTTTTAGCGGCAAACCAAACCATTTTTAAAAGCAACCATCCGTGGGTAAAGCGGGAAATATTAGTTTTTCCGTAAGATCTTTCTTTATATCTTATTGGTATTTCAATTATTTTTAAGTTTAATTTAGATGCTCCAAATATTAAATCAAAATCTCCGAACGGATCAAAGTTTCCGAATAATTTTCGATTTTTTTCAATTTTTTGATAGTTTTCTTTAAGGATTACCTTTGTGCCACATAAAGTGTCTTTAATTCTTTGGCCTAGTAAAAATGTAAACGCAGCGCTGAAAAATTTATTTCCCAAGTAGTTGAGGGCTCGCATGGCTTGCGCTTCCATTGGATAAACAAGTCGTGAGCCATTAATTAGATCTCCCTTACCATGTGCTGCTGCTCGGTAAAATTTAGACAGCTCTTTTGGGTCGACTGTCAAATCTGCATCCAAAGTAATCAAGAGTTCATTTTTTGCCTTAGAGAAGCCAAGCCTAACTGCATCTCCTTTACCTTTACCCCTTTGTTTATAAAGACTCACCTTAAAGGGGCCTTTATATCTTCCGATTTCATTTTTTATAACATTATAAGTCTTATCATTCGAGTGGCCTTCGACAAAAATAATTTCAATATTTCTGGCAAATTTAGGAATTTTTTTCAAGACTCCTCGCATATTTCCTTCCTCATTTCTTGCCGGTATTATCAAGGAGACGCTGAAGTTTTTTTGGATTTTTTGTGGTTTATAGATACTCCAGTTTGTAAGGCAGAATGAGTTGATGATAGGAAGAGGAGCGATAAATTTGTTTATAAAATCCGAAAGAGCTGGAATTTTGTATGGAACAAGAAACCTGTTTCCCGATTTAATCTTTTCAAAACCCTCAAGGTAAAAGAAATTATCTATATCTGCCTCCGTTAACCAATTGGGCTCTCTTGATTGCGGTAGTTTTAATCCTAACTTTTCACCTAGATCTAAAAGTGGTTTCCAAAAGAAATTGAAATAAGTTACAACAACGCGCGTATTTTCATTAGTAACCTTTTTAAGTTCTTTTATTAAATTTTGGACGTTGTCGGTTTCGTTTAACGTGTTTGAAAGTATGATACAGTCAAACTTGTCTTTTCCTCTTATACTCGCATTTTTAGACACTCCAAATTTGACCTTATTTTTGAGACTTGCTAGAAGCTCTCCACCTCTTGGTTCAATTTCCAAAACAGATGCGTCTTTTGGAACAAGATTCTTAATTAATTTTTGAATATCTTTGTGATAATAATTATTAAGTTTATAAAACTTTTTCCACAATTTTAGAGAAATAGTTTCTTGTGCTACCATTTGTTTTGGATTATATTACATTAAAAGCCATGAAGAAACTGAAACATTTCTTAAGTATAACCGATTTAGGTAAAGACGATTTAGTGAACGTTCTGGGTTTTGCGATTAAACTTAAAAATACTTCATTTTCAAAACAATCGATTCTTGTTAAAAATAAAACAATGGCTATGATTTTTGAAAAGCCATCACTTAGGACACGAGTCTCCTTCGAGGCGGGCATGACCCAGCTTGGTGGACATGCTATTTATCTTGCCCCTTCGGATATCGGATTAGGGAAAAGAGAGCCGATTAAAGACGTTAGTCGCGTGCTTTCAAGAATGGTTGATGTGGTAATGGCCAGAACTTTTTTACATTCTACAATAACTGAACTTGCAAAGTATTCGGACGTTCCTGTTATAAATGCGCTTTCAGATCTTGAACATCCATGCCAAATATTGGCTGATCTTTTGACAATGATGGAAAAAAAGAAAAAGTTTCGTGGGTTGAAGTTAACATTTGTTGGGGACGGAGAAAATAATGTTACCCATTCCCTTGCGCTTGCTTCAGGAATTTTAGGAATAAATTTTAGTGTTGCAGCACCAAAAGGATATTGGATGAAAAAGGAAATAAGTAACAATGTAAAGAAACTTGCAAAAAAAACTAAAGTAACAATTTTAGAAACCGATAACCCCGAGGAAGCAGCAAAAGAAGCAGATGTCGTTTATACCGATACATGGGTGAGCATGGGAGACGAGTCGGAAAAGAAAAAAAGGCTTGAGATATTTAAAAATTATCAGGTTGATAATAAATTAATGAAACTTGCAAAAAAAGATGCCATTTTTATGCATGATATGCCTGCTTATCGTGGAAACGAGGTTACAACCGAGGTGATTGATGGACCAAGGTCTGTAGTAATTGATCAGGCTGAAAATAGACTTCATGCGCAAAAAGCTTTAATCTGCTATTTATTGGATGCAAAATTAAGATGATTATTTTAGGAATAAATGCTTCTCATTGTGCAACAGCCGCTCTTTTAAAAGACGGAAAAATTCTTTCTTGCATAAGCGAAGAAAGATTAACGGGTGTTAAAAACCAGTCGGGCCTTCCGATTAAAGCAATAGAAAAAGCCTTAACAGAATCTAGATTGAAGTCGTCGGATGTAGATAAAGTTGCTTTTAGTTTTGAAGATATGGCCATAAATTCAGGCTTTTCTGTGTTAGGTGGAGATGAAGGGAAAAATAAAATAACATTGGGGTCAGTTGTCTGGTATGCAAAAGAGTGGCTATTAGCAAATATTAATTTCACAAGATACATTTATCCTGTAGTCCAAAAAATTTTTTATACATACTTTGTATTTCCCCAACTTAAGGAAAGATTACTTGAGAAATTCGAAAAGGAGACAAAAATTAGTAAAGAAAAAGTAGAGTTTGTTGACCATCACAATGCCCACGCTTACAGCGCTTATTTCGGATCTCCTAATTACTGGAAAGGCAAAAGACTTATCTTGACACTTGATGCTATGGGAGATAATGCATGCGCTACGGTTTCCATAGGAGACAAGGAAGTAATAAAAAGGATAGCTACGACACCTTTCGGAAATTCAATAGGTGACTTGTATGCTTATGTTACACACTATTTGGGAATGAAAATGGGAGAGCACGAGTATAAGGTTATGGGTATGGCGCCTTATGCAAACGAAAAATATGTTGACAAAGTTTATCAAAAAATAAAAGACTGGATTTGGGTGAATAAAAATTTAACGTTTGGAACTAAAGTATTTTCTCATGTTTTTTATAAACTTCTTGATAAACCCTTTAAAAACGAACGCTTTGATAATATTTCAGGCGCAATTCAGAAATTGACTGAGGAGGTAATGACAGAGTGGGCTAAAACGACGGTTCAAAAGACTAAAGTTCAAGATGTTGTTTGTGCTGGAGGAGTTTTTATGAACGTTAAAGCTAACGAAAAAATCGGAGAGTTATCTGAAGTGAAATCACTTTTTGTTTTCCCGAGTTGCGGCGACGAGTCAACTTCGATAGGAGCAGCTTACTTTGTGTATCAACAAAATCGCTACTCCGATAAAAACCTTCCAAGGATAGAACCTGTTGAGGGCCTTTATTTCGGCCCCGGGTTTAGTACTGAAATTATTTTAAAAGAACTTTCTAAGAAAAAATATAAAAATTACAAAGTTGAAAAGATAAAAGACATGGAAAAGGGAATTGCAAAACTGATTTCAGAAAGAAAAATTGTTGCAAGGTTTGCGGGCAGAATGGAATGGGGTGCTAGAGCACTTGGAAATCGGTCGATTCTAACCCATCCGCAAAATTTAGAAGGAGTGAGGGATATAAACGAGCAGATTAAAAGCAGAGATTTTTGGATGCCTTTTGCGCCCTCAATTTTGAGTGAGAAAATGGATAAATATGTTATTAATCAAAAGAGAATTCCCGGACCTTATATGGTTTTGGCTTATGAAACTACTGATGAGGGAAAAGAAAAGTTAAGAGCAGCGATTCATCAGTATGATTTTTCTGCAAGGCCCCAGGAAGTTAAAAGGGAACACAATCCAAGTTATCATAAACTTATTTCCGAATTTGAAAAACTGACGGGAATCGGAGCAGTTTTAAATACTTCCTTTAATTTGCACGGCTTTCCAATTGTGTGTACTCCCGAAGATGCTCTTTATGTTTTTGAAAATTCGGGATTAGAATACCTAGTTTTGGAAAACTTCCTGGTAAGCAAATGAGATTTAAGAAATATAATTGGCAACTCTTTGTGGTAATTACCTCGCTTATTCTCGTTACTATTTGGTTCAGAGAAAAAAATTTACTTGGGGCTGCAGAGTCCGCACTACCCTTTTATGATCTCCAGATAGAATACGAAATGACACGTTGGTCATGGTCTTCCCCGGGTTTAGGCAACACAGCCGGAAATATAACTGCTTCTTTTCCAACCTATTGGTTTTTGTTCCAAATAGAAAAGACAGGAGTACCAGCATATCTTATTGAAGCAGGACTTTTTTGGTTTTTACTTCTTGTTTCCGGTATATCGATAGGTTATTTAAGCAAAGAATTTTTTCCTAAACTGCCTCAAAAATTCATTATTTTAGCTGTTTTCTTTTATTGGTTTAATCCCTTCGTATTAGTAAACGTTTGGAATAGGTTTCTTTATAACCATATGTTTTTTTGGGTTCTTATTCCGCTTGCGTGGTTACTCTTCTTAAAAGGTATTAGGTTAAAGGATGTTCGTTATTCAATATACCTTGCACTCGTTACCGTCATTTTTTCTTATGCTTTGACTTCACCCGCTTTTGTGATACTTTTATGGCTAATATTTTCTTTCACATCTATTTTCCGATTAGTATTTGATAAGGGTATTCGTGTTTTTTTGATTACATATTTTTCCTTGAGTCTATTTTTCTTCGTGACTTTTAATCTATGGTGGTTAAGTCAGGTACTTAGTTTCGTCGGAACTTCTACTTATGATGCCGCAATCTCTAAGTATTTTAGTTCTATCGGAAATTTGTCTACCCTCTATTCGATAAGCGAAAGCTTGGGGAGATTGACCGATTTGGTAAGACTCCTTCACGCTGATTTCATACAAATTGGACCAATTTGGGCAAAATATTATGATGTTTTTGCAGTTAGGGGAATTCAGTTTTTTGCGGTGGGAAGCATTTTTTGGGCGATTTTAAAATTTAAGAAAAACAAAGAAATTCTTTATTTGGGTAGTCTATTTATTATTAGTCTCTTTTTAACCAAAGGAGTTCAAAGCCCTTTTGGTGAACTATTTCAGACAATTTTTCTAAAAAGTACAATCTTTCAGGTTTTTCGAAATCCCTTTGAAAAAATTGGTTTTTTACTCCCACTCTCTTCGTCACTCATTTTTACTTTTGCAGTTTGGAAAATTTCCTCTAAAGCTAAATACACATTTATTTATTTTTTATCTTTAGTGTTTCTAATTGTCGTTTGGGGTTTTCCTTTTTGGTCAGGATTAGTTTTCACAAACATTAAATATTCTGGTAGTAATGAGCTGGAGAGTTATGAAGTAACGGTGCCTTCCTATTACAAAAGCGCAAATAATTTTCTTAAGGAAAATGCAAAAAACAGTCGTTTTATAGCTTTGCCAATAGGAGATGAAGGAATAACACACAGCTGGGAAAAGCCATATAGAGGGGTAGAGCTGACGAGTAGTCTTTTTACAACTCCTGGAATTTCACTTAGAACAACAATTCCCTTTTATAATGATCTATCCGCAGAAATTTCGAAAAATCAACTTTCAAGAAATATAATTAATTTTATCCCTTATACAAACGCCAGCCATATACTTTTGAGAAATGACATTGATTACAAGGAAAGACAAATGGCGAATCCTTCTTCAGTAGAAGCAGTTCTTGGAAAATTAGAAGAAGACAACTTTTTATACAAGAAATTTAGCGAGGGAAAAATTTCAATTTATGAAGTTAGTAAAAATTATTTATGGCCGAAAATTTATTCTACAAAAAATTTACTATTAACAAACGATGCCAAGATTCCTGAGATAACTTCTTTTTCTGATAACTATCCGGAAGAAAAAAATGCATTTTTATATTCTTCCACCCAAAATGGTAACGTTTCCTTTCAGAAATCAATATTTTTTTTCAAAAACATATATTTTCAAAAAGTAAATACACCTCTCCCAAAGGATCTTACGGAAGAAGATTTACTTTCTCGGTTATTTTATGTAAAACACCTTCCGGGGAGTTTTTTTTATCCTCTTGCAAGATTAAAAGAAAAACTTTTGGAAGGCTCCCAGGAAGACTATTTTGGATGGCTAATATATAAAACTGGAATACTCGATAAAAGAGCAATTGAGGTTTATAAACTTAAAAAGGAAGGGAGAAATGAGAAAGCTATTTTGAAGGCGGAAGCAAGTTACAAAAAAGAATTCCAAAATATGGAACCTGAATTTAGTCAGTTTATGGGGGATCGTTCATCTATCGAGGATTTAATAAAAATGTCTCTTTTATACCAATGGATTCTTCTAGATAGGGTCAGTTCGAATGCAGCTAATAATATATCAGAATTTTTAACAGTTTGGGGTATAAAACCTAAGTTTGAGTTGCCGGTTTCCGAGAAAAAGTACGTAATATTTGGCTTTGAATTACCAGAACCCGGAAGCTTTGGAATAAACGCGGACGATTTAGATGAAAATACTTTGTATGTGGATGGTAACCTCTTGACTGAAAAAATATTTTATCTTGAGAAAGGTGAGCACGAAGTGGCTTTTTTCGCAAAAGACAGTTTTACACCGACTAATGTAGTCGAAGAGAAAGAATTTATAGTTTCCGACTCGATAGATAATAGTTGGAATATAAAAATTCCTACTACTCCTACAACCTTCATAGTTTCTTTTGATTATAGATTTGTTGAAGGAGATTCATTCGAAGTTAACTTATTTCAGGATATTGATAGAGATGACTCTCCAATCCTATCGGGTGGAATAAGAAAGGAGAAGATATATCATGGCTGGAAAAGAATGGAGAAAAATTTTACTACAACTCCGGGTGCAACTAAAGGTATTTTGAAAATTTTGCCTACGGAAAAAGTGGTTTGTAAGAAAAATCTGATTTTAATAGACGAATGTTCAGAAAAAAAATCCAGCTTCGAAATTCAAATTAGAAATTTGAGGGTAAGCCATCATGAATTACCGGAAGTGTCGTTGATTGCAGAAAATGGAGCGTTTGATGAAACAAAAACTCAAATAGAGTGGGAAAAGATTAATCCGACTTTGTATAGAGTATTTATTCAAAAAGAGGATAGTGAAAACGAGATGGTTGTTTTTTCCGAGCTTTATAATTCAGGTTGGAAAGCATTTATTGGCGGCGATTCGCAAATTGTCGAAGATAAGCATTTTATGGTTAATGGATATGCAAATGGTTGGCTTACTGATAAGGAGGGAACATATGAGATTGAAATTAAATTTACTCCGGAAGATTATTTCAAGAAAGCTAAGATGATTTCTTTTTTATCAATTGTCGCAGCGGCAATCTTTTTGATCGGACTAGAGATTAGAAAAGTTGTGAAATGAAAAAATTGAAAGCCTTTATATTTGTGTTATATGCCTTGTTTTTCATAACATTGGTTGGGCTCGAAATTTATTGGCGAATTTTAAACTCAAGTATAAGTGTAATGTCTATAATTTATTGGATGGTTTTACCCGGCTGGTTGACAATAGTTATTGAAAAGAAGTTTAAGAGTGACGTTTCGTTTTCTTGGGCATTTGGTCTGTTTTTAATTTCTGCGGTTCTAGCTGTTTTTGGGTTAGGATATTTGGCGGAAATTATTATGAAGATAAGCTTCATCGGGTGGATGATTGGAATAACTCAAGCCTTGATTGAGTATAAGAAGCTAAATGCGGGCAACTAGTATATATATCTTTTCTTCTGGAAAGTTTTCGGGTACGCCTCCTAAATCTTCATAGAATACCCTAAGAGCAGGATCGTTATAAAGAAGTTGTAGTCCGTCTTCTCCATTAAGGGCAAAATAGGCTTGCTTTGAAGTGCCACCCCAAGCTTCGCTGACGAAGGGATATTCCGGATCGTTTGTAAAATATAGTACAGCCCCTTTGGGAAGAGTAGGGTATTTTGTTTTGACTTCATCAATTAATATTCCGGCTAATCTTCCCCTTTGCGCAGCCCAGTATGTAGTCCTTCCGAGAACAGCCGAGGTGGATGACAAGAGTGTTAAAGAAGTTAAAAGAGCAAAAAGAAATATGTTTGATAATTTAAGATGGTGCTTTATTAATAAGTTGTAACCGTTAAATATCAGGTACGCAATTATTCCCCAGAAAGCGGGTAAAGAAGGGTATAGATAATGGGTGGATTTGTGAGCGGGTAGAAAAAGTACAGGCAGAATACCGAGTGGGAACCAGGTAATTAAAAACAAAAACTTCTTATCGAATAGTAGATTCTTTTTTTTGAAATAAATAATTATTTTTGCAGTTAAGATTAATATTACGGATACGGTAAATGCCGGAAAGATAGTACGGTAATAATTTCCCCAGTAGCGCATCAGACTCGGGTTTAATTTGAAACTCGGAAGCAGAAAATCAACAAAAGTTTCTGGCAATCCGAGCGCCCAAACCAAATACCATAAAATCGTTTGCAGATTCGTTTTTAAACCGAAAACCATTTGGTATTGAGTTTCAGTTGATGAATAACCGATTACAGTTATATTTAAATAAATATATATTGCTACAAACAAAAAAAACGACCATAAGGTGAATATTTTCTTGATAGCAGTTTTATACTTGAACTTGATAAATAATATTCCCACCATCAGCAAAGGAATAATTGCTGATTGTTCGTGCGATGAGAGAGCTAAAATGAAAAATACAAAAGAAAAATATTTTAGTTTTATCGCTTTTTCGTCAAGGTAGAGTATAAAGGTAATTATAGATAGCAAAATAAGCATAGTTGCACCTTGTGTTTGTATTCCTCCAGCGAGGTAATAAAAAGACGATACGTTGGCGGCAGTTATCGCAAAGAAAAAGGATGCGAAATAGGAAATGAACTTCTTCTTGAAGAGTAATTGCATTAAGTTAAAAACCAGATAGATATTGATAAAATGTATTGCAAAAGAAAGTAATCTGAAGGGTAGTTGGTTTAACCCAAAAAGATTATAGAAAGTGTTATATAAAACTTCCCTAAATATAGGTCTGTAAAAAGCTATTAATCTTTCATTGAAAGGATGAAAACCGAAAAAATTAACAAATTGACCTAAACTTCCGTCCGTCATGCTGATCTTAAAGTGAAAAAAATCATCGTGGGAAAAGTATGTCGTGAGTGAAGGGAAGTAGAGTAAAACAACCGCTGAATATATAATAAGTAAGGGCAACGATTTTTTGAATATATACATACGATGATTCTAACACGCAAAAAGACCAACATAAAAGATAAATTAATGCTTCTAATTATTTTAATTTTAGTATTTTGGAAGTTTTTTATTCCCGGACCGAGAGTAGCCAATGATTTTCCATATGTATATCCGGAATCTTTAAAAATAGGTTTCAGCATTCCTCCAACGTGGCAGATTATCGGCGGTGAGGGAATGGGGGAGAATGGAATTTTGACCATGTGGTCGTGGCCTAATAACCTAGTTTTTGGACTTTTGGGTATACTTAGTTTTTCATTCGAAATCGTAGAGCGAATATTTTTATTATTGTCTCTTATTCTCGGAGTTATTTCGATATATAAGCTGTTGATAAAATACCAAATCGGGAGATCTGGAATATTCATTGCAACCCTTTTTTATTTAACAACTACCTATTTTGTACTTCTGATCGACGGCGGCCAACTTAAAATTGCGCTAGCTTATACATTTTTACCTTTAACTTTTGTTTTATTTGAAGAAGCTTATAGAAGCTCATTAAAATCGAAGTTATTTGCGGGATTGGGAATGTTTATACTCGGCTTTTTAGACATACGTTTCGTCTATGTGCTTTTAATTCTTTTGTTTTTACGATTTTTATATAAGCTTTTTTTAATATCTAGGAGTAAAGTAGCTTATTGGTTTTTGGAATGGATCTACGTTATGGGGATGAGCACTATTATTTTTCTGGGTTTGAATTCTTATTGGATATTACCAATGCTTTTGGTCAGAACAGAGTCAATATCTGCAAATTTCAATAGACTTACAGAGACTTCATTTTTAAGTTTCGCGACATGGAAGCACGCACTACTTATGCTTCAGCCGCATTGGTATAAAAATGTATTTGGAAAAATTTCCGCTGTTCGTGATTATAAAGAGTTTCTGCTTATCCCGCTTTTAGTCTTTTCAGCTCCTTTGGTAGTTTATTTGAATAAATCGAAAGAAAGATTCCAAAAGTTAAGAGTAGTGTTTTTTTGGCTCTTTGTTGCAATAATAAGCGTATTTTTGGTTAAGGGAAGTAATCCCCCTTTTGTACAAGTTTATCCTTGGCTTTTTGAAAATATTCCGGGGTTTTCTTTATTCAGAGACTCCACTAAATTCTACTTTTTAGTATCTCTTTCCTACGCCGTTTTAATAGGTTTTACAACTGATGGGATCATAAAGTTAACACAAGATCTAAAGATGAGTAGAACATTTCTTAAATCATATATCCTAAATCCTAGATCTTTAGTCCTATTTCTTACAACTTACATTTTACTACTTGCCAGACCAGTCTGGTCGGGCCAGATGACCGGAACTTTATCAGACCCTGTTTATGAGGAAGAGTTTTTTAATATAGCCGATATTTTAAAGCAAGATCGTGATTTCGGTAGAGTGTTATGGATTCCTTCGAGACCGCCGCTTGGTTTTGCATCTCCCGTTCATCCGGCTGCAGAAGCACTGAGATTAGTGGATAAAAGACCTTTCGCGATTGGGACAGTTGGAAGTTACGAACTTTTTAACTATCTTCGTGAAGCTTCGTTTATGGGTGAGCTTATGGAAATTGCAGGAGTTAAATATATTGTCTATCCTTACCCTGACACAAGACGTGAGGAATTAAAACAGGATAATATTGATTACTACAATGTATTTTTAGACCAGTTGTCGAATCTTCCTTGGATTGAAGGGATGGTTTCGAGTCCGCCCGTTTCCGTCTTGAAGACTAAAAAAGACGTCGAACATTTTTATCTGGCCGAGAATACTTTTATTATTGTTGGCTCGGACAGGATTTATGATGAGTTGGTCGGTATCGAACGATTTGATCTTTCCCAAAACGCCATTTTATTTGCCGAAGCGGCGCCTGAAGCTACCATTGCAAGTTTAGGTAATCCAAATACAAAAATAATTTTATTTGAAAAAGATAACCTTGACTTTTTGATGTCAACTATTACTGAAGATAAATTTATCTTTCCGGCAAAATATTTGGGTCCGGATCCCGACGAGAACGGTTGGTGGAAGCGTGATACTGAGGATTTTCTATGGTGGCGTAACTTTTTGCAGGAAAAGTATGATCTAGATTATCAGGACTTTGACTACGGTGGAGGTTGGGCTGTGGGGGAAGGCTATCGAGAGCTAGTAATCAGAAATGAGAAACTACATTCGGGTGATATGGTTTTTGCGAGGGTAATGAACAGTAAAAGTGGAGGTGTATTGGAATTCAAACAAGGTGAAAACAAACTAAATGGGCCAATCGGAACTAACGGAGAGTGTTCAGAAAAAACTTATATTAAACTAACCGGATATAAGGAAATACCTGATAAGTTTTTTGAATATGATTGTGCGTTTTTGTTTTGGCTCTACATTGGAAAAATTGATAAAGACGGCGAAATAAGCATAAAAACTAAAGGAGATCTTAATGTAATAAATGCACTGGTTAGCATTCCAGAAGGAGAGCTAAATAACTTTCGTGACAAGATTAATCATTACGAAGTTTATAACTGGAATGATCTTGATGATGAGAAGAGGAGAGACTTATTCAGGGGGTTTTTAGATTCCAACCCTAATGACTCACTTTTTTTCAATGATAAACCACCTGGGTTAAAATATACAAGAATATCGCCCACACACTACAAAGTCAGTATTAAAGGACTTGAAAGTCCTGCAACCTTGGTATTTTCTGAATCGTATGACTCATTGTGGCAGATCGAATATGTCCAAACCGGCGAAAAGGAGAATTCCTACCCGTTATATGGTTTAATCAACGGTTTTTATATCGAAAAAGACGGAGAGTATGATGTTTATTTCTTACCTCAAAAATATGTTTATCCAGGCATGGTTGGTAGCGGTATTACACTCTTTTTAATAGGTTTTACGTTTATCTTTAGGAGGAGAATTAAGTATTGATTATGAAAGAGAAGATTATCGTAGTAATGCCTGCTTATAACGCGGAGAAAACGCTAAAAAAGACGCTTACCGATATGTCACCCAACATTGCAGACGAAATAATTTTGGTCGATGATGGTAGTCACGACAAAACGGTTATACTTGCAAAAAAGCTTGGGTTAAAAACTTTTGTTCACTCTCAAAATAGAGGCTATGGAGGAAATCAAAAGACTTGCTATAGCTTGGCACTAAATGCAGGGGCAGATATTGTTGTAATGATTCATCCGGATTATCAGTATGATAGTTCTCTTCTGGGTGAAATCATAAGACCGATTGAACAAAAGCGTTTTGATATAGTATTGGGGTCAAGAATAAGGAGTCGAACAAAAGCTTTGGAAGGAGGAATGCCCGTTTATAAGTATTACTCAAATCGGTTTTTGACAATACTTGAAAACATTATTTTAGATCAAAATCTTTCCGAATATCATACCGGTTTTAGGGCTTTCAGCAGGAAAGTTTTATTGACATTACCTTTTCACAAATTTTCTGACGACTTTGTTTTTGATCAGGATATTTTGATTTCTGCTATCAAAGAAGGTTTTAAAATCGGAGAAATTCAGGTTCCTGTGCGCTACTTTCCCGATGCCTCTTCGATTAATTTTCGAAGATCTTTAAAGTATGGTATAGAAATATTGAAAGACCTAATATTTTTTCTTTTAAGTAAAGCTAATGTATACTCTTCGAAAATGTTTGTTCGAAAATGAAACACTTTGAAAAGTCTCTCGGAAAGAATAAATTTATAATACTTTCATTGGCCGCTATTTTTATAGTTGCGATCATAGTAAGATTCGCCTACTTTCCTAAAAATGTATATTTTTCTTATGATCAAGCTAGGGATTTTTATTTTGCCGAAGATATCTTAAAGGGTGACTTGAGGATAATTGGTCCGCCTTCTGCTGCAAGCGACAAACTCTTTCCGGGACCTCTTTCTCTATATATTTATGCTTTTATTCAATTTTTGTTTGGTAAGGATCCCGAAACATATTCTATCTTTTTTCGTTTGTATAATGCCTTAGGCATATTTTTGGTCTATTTAATCGGATCCAAACTTTTTGATAAAAAGGTAGGAGTATTATCTGCGAGTTTATACGCCTTTTCTTACGAACAGTCTCAGTACACACTTTTAATGAGTCATCAGCCCCTGGCGGTTTTATCCGTACTTATTATGTATTTAGGATTAACGATGCTACTTTTTGAAAAAAAAGTTAAAGGTTTGATAGTTGCCGCACTAGGACTTGGATTATCTATCCAATTTCACTATGTTTATATTTTTATAATTCCGTCTATTTTCGCTTTGTTATATGTGTTAAGAAAACAAATACCTAAATTAAAGACTAAAAATATTTTAACTGCGTTTATTTTGTTCTCGGTATGCTTATCGACGTATGTTGTTTCGGAATTAAAGTTTAATTTCAGATTTATCACTACATTATTTTCGAGTAGCGCGAATTCAAAACTTTACTTGGGTGAAGCATTTTACGCGACTAATAGATTTGTTTATGATTCGTTTTTGGCAGATTATAAATACACAATTTACGTTTTATTTTTGATAATGGTTGTATTCGCTTATTTCATTTTCAGGACTAAATTCAAAGAAAAAGGGATGTTTTTATTTTTGTGGTTTGTCGGAGGAATCTTACCTTCTCTACTTTCGGGAACAAAAGGTTATTATTACAGTGCTTCCGCCTCCGTTTCTTTATTAATATTATTTTCTATAATTATAGTTTTTGTGTATCGCAGTAATAAAGTCCTGGCGTGCGTTTTATTTCTGGCTGTTTTATTTAATAATTACTATCTAATGTTAAATCAGAATCCCAAGGGTCCTAATTTAGAGATTGTTATACAGCCGGGTATGCTTTTACCGGCGGAGAAAAAAGCTATCGATTATATATATCAAAACGCAAAGCAAAAATCATTTAGCGTGAATGCGCTAAGCGTACCTCTAAATATAAACACGACTTGGAGCTATCTTTTTGAGTGGTACGGTAAAGAAAATTATGGTTACATACCCATTTGGTCTGTGAAACCTGCTGAGGGATTTCCCGGGAATTTAGCTTACGAATCAAGTAGATCCAAACTTCCTGATACACAATTCGTAATTATTGAGCCCCTGAACGGAATTAGGGATGTGGATAAGGCTAAATTCTTTGCAGAAGAAAGTTATTTTACAAAAATAGTTGAAGAAAAAGAATTCGGTACAATCACGGTTCAAAAAAGAGAAAAAATTTAAGGTATAATTTGTTTGCGATGCGAAATTTTTTAAGAAATGTCGCTGCGACTTCTACATTTCGAGAATCTTCTATTACCTTTATAGGAACGGTTATAAATGGCGCATTGGGTGCTCTATTTTACATTATTACGGCACGCTTTTTGGGTCCGGTTCTGTTCGGGGTTATGAGTGTATCCATTGCTACCCTTACTTTGGTTTCGGATATTGGTGATTTGGGTACAGATACAGGTCTTGTAAATTTCGTTTCCAGGAATATAAAAAAAGATATTAAGAGAGCAAAAAGATTTTTGAAGCTGTCCCTTGAAGTTAAATTAATCGTCTCGGTTTTTGTATTTGTTCTAGGATATATTTTTGCTCCTTTTATTGCAACCGAGATTTTTAAAAAGTCGGAATATATCCAAAGTCTGAGGATTTCTTTTGCTGGGGTGGGTTCAATATTATTATTCTCATACCTTACTCACTCACTCCAATCCTTGCAGTCATTTTGGCGCTGGAGTGGGATATTAGTGGCAACAAACGCTTTAAGATTTGCCTTGGTAATAGTAGTTTTTTATTTCGGCTATTTGTCAATTGTAACCTCGCTTTGGATATACATAATTGCCCCATTGATTGGATTTTTTATCGGTTTGAAATGGTTACCCCGCGGGTTTTTTAATATAAGTAACGAAGGTTTGGTCGCAAAAGAATTTTTCAGATATAACAAATGGGTGGCTGCATTTACGCTTTTAGCTGCAGTATCCTCCCGCATAGATACATTTATTACAGCTGGAATTCTTACGGATTTCGATGTGGGAATATATCAAGCTGCAACTCAAATGGTAAAAATAGTGCCCCAAATTGTAGTTGCGGTTGGAACTGTCATTGCTCCCAAAATGGCAACTCAGGGAAACACCAAAGAGTTTATTGGTTATTTAAAGAAATCACAACTTTTTGTTTCGGGTGTTTGCATTTTAGGCCTTACTGGGATTCCGGTTGCTATTTGGTTTGTACCAATTCTGTTTGGGACATCGTACATTACGGTTGTTCCAACTTTTATTGTTTTATTTCTAGCTATGCTTATTTTTCTCTTTTCTTCTCCAATTCACACTGCCGTTTTTTATTATTTTTCCCACCCAAAGCTTTTTTTCTGGCTGGCCTTAGTTAATTTAGTTACTGTTGTCACGCTTGGACTTATTCTTACTTCAAAATACGGTGCCGTTGGCGCAGCTGTGACAGTTCTGATCGGACAACTATTTAACTTTATAGTTCCTCTGGTTTGGGTATTAAGAAAAATTAGAAAATAGCTATATAGCTATGTGGTTACATGGTTGCTGGGAATATTGATCGAGGCAAATAACAATCTAACAATTTAGCCATTTAACCATTTAAATATGAAAATATGGGCACATACATTGGTCCGTAACGAAGAAAGATATATTTGGTTTTCGGTAATGAGCGTGATTAATTATGTAGACAAGATCCTGATTTGGGATACCGGGAGTACGGACAATACAGTCAGTATTATTCGGGAGATTAAAAAGAAGTATCCGGAAAAAATTGATTTTAAGAAAGTCGGCAAAGTTGATGCTCAAAAGTTTACCGAAGTCCGACAGGAAATGCTGGATATCACCAAAAGCGACTGGTTTTTGATTGTAGATGGTGATGAAATATGGTGGGATGGAAGTATTTCAAAGGTAACCCAAATAATACGAAAACACGGTAATAATTTAGAAACTATAGTAAACGGATACTTTAATATAATTGGTGACATCTATCATTATC
>Ga0075763_104_pt1 | contig 71126 bp, 83 predicted proteins | sample RifGroC1_FD_67830 | JGI IMG/M metagenome (GOLD analysis project Ga0075763, IMG submission 67830) | Microgenomates bacterium GW2011_GWC1_38_12 | reverse complement strand
GAGCAGCAATTCTGTACCTCACACTATAATTCTACCACCCTACGCCCGTTTTCCTGCCCCCCAGTGCGGAGACTGGGGGAAATTGCTACGCTATTATACCCTAAAAAATCTGTGTAAATCCGCTATTTATCCGCGTAAATCAAAGCTCAGATTAACACCGATTTGTTGCGGATAACTACGGATACTATTTACGGTCAATCTTACATTCCTTGAATGCCAAATCTATCGTTCCAAGAATTTCGCTAACTCTATCTTTTGCTTCGTCAAAAGAAATTGCATTTCTCTCATTTGGAAACCAGTGGAAAAGAAGATTTCTTCCCCTACTCCAAGTCTCCCACAATTTATCGGGAAAAGTTTTTCCTTGACAAAAGTCGACCAATTTATCGTAAACGCTCTCCTTTTTCCGAAAACGAGACTCAAGACTTGGATTTAATGCTTTCCCGACTCTGAATCTTCTTCCCAAAAAGTCCTCGTCTGTTATAAAACCCAAATCGTGGAATAAAGTCTTTAAGAATCCCTCATAGGCTTTGGCCGCGGGAAAAACAATAAAGGCATAATCATGAAATTTCTCATCCCAAGATCCAACCTTGTCGACAAGAAGCAAAGCTTGCTTGAGAAGCTCTTGCAAATCCTGATCAATATAATTCCACCAAACTCTTTTATCCAAAGAAGTATCCATAATCTTCATACTACCAAATTTAGTCGTACTTTTGTATCCTCCAAGGTATAATTGAGAACATGGCAAAGACAAAAACTAAAAAACTGAAGAACTTAAAAACTAGAGGTCAAAAGGATAAAGAAATCGAAAAGTTGTTGCACAAAAGCCAATCTGCGACGCGTCAAACGCGCCAGCCAAGTCAGACTTGGCGTAAATCAGCTAAAAAATCCGCGAAACGAGTTGATAAGTTAAGAAATATCTTCAGAAATGTAAGACTCTGGAAAAAAGTAATCTTCTTAGGTACTTTATCCGCAATCTCTTTGTGGCTTTTTTGGAGAATACCGCTACCAACAAAACTAAGTAAGGAGGAAGTCCCTGTCTCCACAAAACTCTTTGACAGGAACGGAAAGCTAATCTACGAAATTTATGCCGATAAAAAATCTACACCCGTTAAATTGGACGAATTACCGGATTACGTTAGGGAGTCAACAATTGCGATTGAGGATAAGGACTTTTATAAACATTATGGCATATCTTTCACTGGAGTTATGAGAGCGGCCTATAAAACTTTAATCAAACAAAAACTCCAAGGAGGATCGACTCTTACTCAACAGCTTATCAAAAACGCACTTTTAACTCCCGAGCGGACCTTAAAAAGAAAAATTAGGGAGTTTGCCTTAACGCTTGTTGTCGAAACAATTTATTCCAAAGACCAAATACTGGAAATGTATCTCAACCAAATCCCCTATGGAGGTACTTCTTACGGGATTGGAGCAGCATCTGAAACTTACTTTGGCAAAAATGCCAAAGATTTAACACTAGCTGAAGCAGCTCTTTTGGCCGGACTTCCGGCCGCGCCTTCTTACTACTCCCCATTCGGCGCACGCCCCGAATTTTCAAAAGGAAGACAGGAGACGGTTCTTAAACGAATGGTCGAAGACGGATATATAACTCAAGAAGAAGCCGATAAAGCTAAAGATGAAGAACTTAAATATGCCGAGCCGGAGGATTTGCGGGCACCTCATTTCGCCCTTTGGGTAAAAAATCTCCTAGCCGAAAAATACGGGGAAAGTGTTGTTGAAAAAGGGGGTTTAAGAGTAATAACAAGTCTTGACCTTGAACTTCAGGAATTTGCAGAGGTCGCCGTAGCAACCGAGGTTGCAAAATTGAAAAAACAAAACGTCGGAAACGGAGCAGCTCTTGTTACACGTCCTAAAACGGGTGAAATATTGAGCATGGTTGGCTCCAAAAACTACTTTGCAGAAGATGAAGACGGAAAAGTAAATATCATTTTTGCCAAGCGTCAACCGGGTTCGTCCATAAAACCCCTTAACTACGCTCTTGCAATAAAAGATAAAAAGATAACTCTCTCAACTCCCTTGGCCGACGTCCCGACATGTTTTAGTGTTTTTGGCCAAAAAGCCTACTGTCCTGTTAATTACGACGGTACATTTCATGGAGCGCAACAGGCTCGTTTTGCCCTTGGAAACTCCTTTAATATTCCGGCTGTCAGAGTTCTGGCTTTAAATGGTGTTGAGAACTTTATCGATTTTGCAACTGAAATGGGAATAACGACCCTTACCGATCCCAAAAATTACGGTCTTTCTTTGACTCTGGGGGGAGGTGAAGTAATGCCCTTTGACATGGCAACCGCCTTTGGGGTTTTTGCCAATCAAGGCATAAAACAGCCGTTAATTGCAATCCTGAAAGTGACCGATTGGAAAGGAAAAGTGCTCGAAGAAGTTAATATTAGAGACGTTGAACTAGCTGGCGACCGAGTTCTCACCCCCGACGTAACTTTTCTTATTTCTCATATACTTCACGATAATAATGCCAGAAGTGCGGCTTTTGGAGAAAGCTCATTTCTTAACGTAAGAGGCCATCCCGAAGTCTCCGTAAAAACCGGTACCACAAATGACAGGCGTGATAACTGGACAATCGGTTATACAAGTCTGGCTTTGGTCGTAAGTTGGGTAGGAAACAATGACAATTCGGAAATGAGCGGAGCGGTTTCTGGAGTTTCAGGCGCATCCCCTATTTGGAACGTGGTTATGCGCGAAGTTCTAGGCAAAGCAGAAGACGGTATCTATGACGAAAGTGAGAAAGATCACTCTTGGCCCAAACAACCACAAGAGGTGGTGGGTGCAAATGTCTGCGCAACCACGGGTAATCTACCTGATAATCCTGATTCTCCGGGATGTCCAACCAGATTTGAATATTTCCTCAAAGACAAAGTTGGGGCAGGAATTGAAACGGGACAAAAAGATGTACAGATCGATAAGACCAACGGCGCCTTAGCTTATCCGGAACTCCCACCGGAATTTGTCGAAACCCAAAACCGACCATTCTTATTAGATCCTTTGGGAACACTCGTCTGCCTAGACTGCCCGATCGCAAGTGCGTCTGCTAAAATAAGCTACCCATTAATTATCAATAAATCTTCCAACTAGATATTACTTCCCAACTACTATCTACTAGCTACTTGCTACTAATTTAGGTGCTACAATAAGTTTGATGAGACAAAATCTTCTCGGGTTTGCGCACCTTTTCGTTCTGTTAATTTTAGCTTTGATTGTATTTACGGGAATTGGATATTATGCCTACAAAAACGGGCAGATAAGATTTAATCTTCAACAAGAACAATTCACCACTTCTCCCGCTCCAACTGCAAATTTATCCCGTGACGAAGTTTTACGGGATTGGAAAACATACACAAATATTAAATATGGAATCGAGTTTAAATACCTTTCCTATTTGTCTTATGTCGAGCAAGGGCCTAATTTATTTCAGCAGGAATTAGATAAAGGCAAACAAATTTCCGGGACAGTTGAACCCTCGCTGGAAAACGTAATATTTAAAGACCAGAAAAATGCCACTCAATTTGTGCTTGGTATTTTCCAGATTAACTTGAAAGATCTTTCAGTCAATGACTATCTCAATAACTTTCTGTATACGCGTGGTCGTTGTGATATCCGTTGGGGATTTGAACCAACAACGACTTCAATTATGGATTTATCAAATCCGAAGGTACTTAAAGTCGCTGGGAAAAAACCTGGATTCCAAAATTGCTATTACCTTACAAATCAGTCAGGTTACTTATATGTTCTAAGTACCGAGGTATACAACAACCAAGCCGCTTTCCAAACGTTGGAATCCTCCCTTGAACAAATCCTCTCCACTTTCCAGTTTACGGAGTAACCTGGTCCTTTCGAAGCTCTCGCCTTGCCGAAGCTACGGGCGAAGCGCAGGTCAGCGAAGGAGGATAAATTTTTAGATTGACTATTTAGCTAATTTCTTAAATTCTTCTACTGAAATATTCGCGTCGCGGATGAGTTTCCTTAGTAAACCCCTTCCTAGTACTTTATGGTTTGGAATTGATAGTGGCTTTCTGAAAGAGTTTGGGTGCCTGAATCTTATGTGACTTCCCCGTTGACGAGTCTGTAAATAGCCCAGTTTTTTAAAAGCACGAATAGCTTTATTAACTGAAACAACGGGTAATTTAGACATTGAGAGTCATTTTTACCGAATGGAAACCAATAGACTCCGATTGGTAATCTCTCAAAACTTCTTTATTCTCCTTTCCTGTGTGTAACAGCCACTAAAAATTGGACACTCAACAACATAAAAACCATCTTCATCTTTTTCTACAAAGATAGGGAGGTTATAAAGTTTACTTTTTGCTCGAACTTTCTTCGCCATATTAAATTGAATATTACCAGAAAGGCGTAGAAAAATAAACCACCTGGATGTAAGATGAATTAGTGAATAAAAATTCAAAAAGGTTTATCACGTTAAGTTTACATGAATGTGGTTTCGCCCATCTTTTTCTTCTTGTTGTAATTGTTGTTATTGGAATCGTCGGACTTCTTTACTACTCATGGCAGAAGGGGATGATGAAAACCGCTCCCACCTTAGATTTATTCCCCACTCCAACCCCAGACACATACATATCGGGTAATTGGAAGGCTTACGAAAACGATTATTGGGGATTCAAGTTAAAATATCCAATAGACAGTTTTGTGGCTTGTGGTAATATCTCTGAAAAAGAAGGTCTACGTCTTTGGAAAACACCGTTCGAATGTCCAGAAGGTCATGATATCCTATCCAGTATTAGTGTAATAGGCTACAAACCAGGCGATTTCAATCCGAAACATACCATTATTTTATCTCAAAAAATCCAAGTGGCTGGAGTCGAGAATAATCTTTATAAATACGAATATGATGAAAGTGATGGTCCCTTATACGTGCTAAAGGAATCAACTGTTTTTGTAATAAGTTTAAACGATAGAACTCTAGAAATTGCTTATCACGGAATCAACGAAAAAGATAAAGAGACCTTTTTTAATATTCTGGATACAGTCGAATTATACGATTCTCAAATATCGCAAAACCTGCAAAAACCAGAAGATTATGACTATTACCAAGGTGAAATATCCCCAAGAGTTCCCTACACTGGATTGAAATTCAGAGAAATTAATATACATGACTTCAGACCTCTGCTTGCCCAACTTGACGAAACAGATTATCACGAAGGAGAGTTTGTAATTGATGGGTACACTTTTATTGCAAGAGAAGGAGAAGATTTTGAATTCATAGCAAGAGAAGATAGGCAATCAAATCCCGGTAGTTTTATAGGAACCGAGCTTTATGGATGGGGGCCAACTGTAATCCGTATGGATACAACTATAGGTTGGGGTGTACCTGCAACAACAAGGTATTTCTATGTCGTTAAAGGAAACGATCGTTATGGACCGAATTTTGTTGTACCTGATGGAAGCGGACGAAGTTATGATGGAAGTAAGTACGGCAAATATACCCTGATTATCACACAAAGAAAATGATTTACAAAAATTCCAAAGGCATTGCCAGATACAATTCTATATCTGGCTTCGCCCATCTTTTTCTTATTGTTGTAATTGTGGTTATTGGCATTAGCGGACTCCTTTACTACTCCTGGCAGAAGGGGTTGACAAAAACTTCACCTAACCAAGAGGTTTTACCGATTCCAACATCAAATATAAATGAATCTGCTACTTGGAAAGCCTACGATGGTAAATACTTCTCATTCAATTATCCTCCAAATTGGATTATCTTAACGAAAAGAGAAAAATGTAATTATTTGGAAGAGGTTATAATGGAAGGTGCTCAAGAAATTTATAAATTTAAAGTCGAAGTTGTAGGCTTTAACTATGTTACTAATGAATCTTTCCCTCCTCAAAATTGGACAGAAACTTCAGTCAATGTAGTAAATAGGATAGGTGTACACTACGAATTTATAAATGTAGGAGGTGGGTCATTTATAACCATCGCATTAATGGATGATAATCCTGTTAACTATATAATCTCCGTGGACATTATAGACAGAGAAAACGCAAAGTCTTTAGTTGAAAAAGTTCTCACAACATTTACTTTTAAAGATGAGGTTGTTTACGAGGAAGACAAAGAATTAATACTCATAGATAAATGGATCAAAGAAAATAATCTGAATTCTGTTGGAGACCCTAAAAATACCTTATATGCAGGAGGTGCTCTTTACAATGAGCTTACGGGGGAAACCATGTGTCGTTACGAATATATAGTTCAAAGAAATCCTGATAAGCCGTGGACTCTATAAACGAATATTTTAATGCTGACCAAATCCTCTCCACCTTTCGATTTAACTCGGGGCCCTAGCTTTTCAATTCATAGAATGACTGACCCTCCATAGCTTTAGCGACGTGGAGCAGTTCGCAAACTGATCCCTCCAAGTCTTGACGAAGGAGGATAAATTCCTTGGCTAAGAAGGTTTTAGAAGAAGACCGATTGTCAGAATCTCGTCCGCTAAATTGTGTGAAGACGCTTTCTTTGTACTTTTAAGTTTTCTTTTTAAATCAACTATCCTTATCTTAAATAGATTAGCTTTGCGGTCGCCAAGTTTTTCTAAAATTTTCAAAGCATGATCGATAAACAAAATATGTGTGCTACCTTTTGGATTTTTAATATAAGATACCGCTGCCCGCTGCAAATCCTGATAACAATTAAGAAAATTTTCTTTGTTTGACATGTTCTCTTAAAACTCTTCTGACGATCCTTAAAAATTCCTTTCTTTTTTCTGGATCAAGAATCTCTGTTGAATTGTTACCGCGTCTCAAATTTATAATAGCATTTGTTTCAAAGTTACCTGTTTCTAAATTTACTCCTCCACCCCAAATATTTTCCTGTCTGGAACCCCTTTCCAAAAGTAATTTTTCTGCATCAGCGTGATACTCTCCACCTAAAACAACGGTCTCCTTCTTAAGATCTATAGTAATTTTAATGTAAATTTTGTAATCTTCCCTTGCTTTCTCAAAATCCTCCTTAGTTAATTTATCTTCCACAACAACAATCGCCATAATGCGATTATATATTATCGATGCTACAATAACTTTAGTGAATAAAAGTACAAAAGGTACAATCCATTTTCTTTTGCTCCTAACTATTGCTTTTATAGCTTTCGCTGGAATTGGATATTGGGCATATAAAAATGGACAAATTAAACTAACACCTACTCAAGAACCAACAGTTGTTTCCCCAACTCCAGATCCGACAGCAGATTGGGAAACATATGACAATCCCCTGTATAAATATTCTTTTAAATATCCAGTCGATATGACGTTAACCGATTATAACGAGGGTAATTTTCGAGGTATACAACTGACTCTCATTGGTCCTACCCAAAAAGCGAGCGGTCGTACTCAAACTTCACTCGCCGAAGGTGCGATGATTAAAACTTTGCTTATCCCTGCATTAGATGCACAGGAAGAAGCTGAATCTACTCGACATAAGGAACTTAATGTACCCGAGGGTGACGCTTCTCCTGATGTTAGTCAAACTAAAGAAATAGTTATCGATGGAGAGGTTGCGTATCAATATACGGCTAAAGGTATGGGTAATGTCAAGGTCACCTACATTCCCATAGACGGAAACACCCTCCGTTTTGCTGGTTACTATGATGGGTTTGATGGCAAACAAATCCGTAAGTATGAAGAGTTAGTAGACCAAATCCTCTCTACTTTTAAATTTACCGACGGTAATCAAAGCAATGATAAAGTAGAACCTGAAGTTTATGAAGCCTTTAAAAGTAAACAACGAGTGTCTGTTCTAGTCGATCTGAAAAATACACCATTAGAACTTAAAAACACAAAGGATTTAGATTCCCTTAAAAAAGAAGTAAGCTTAGTCCAAGACAACGTCTTATCAGGTCTTGATCCTTCTGAATATTCGATCACTTATAAATATGAAGGCCTTTCTGTACTCGCGCTGCAAATTACCGAATCAGCCTTAGAAAAATTAAACTCAAACCCGTTGGTAGAAGGTGTTGGTACAAGTATCAAACTTAAAGTCGACGATAATTTCGAACCCATAGAGTGATCAATAATTCAAAAGGTCTCGCGCATCTTTCTCTGATCTTAAAAATCTGTATATCGTCCGGAGGAAGCTGGTTGATTAAATACCGAGAGTGTGAGAGTTTTGCTACAAATAAAGGGATAGATCAAGAAAAATGTGAGGCTTCGGGAGGAATCTTTTACGATTGTCGATCACCTTGTAGACATGATCCAGAATATCCGAACGTTATTTGTCCGGCAAACTGTATGAAAATATGTCAATTCTAGTTTAGTATTAGAATAACTTCGAAAAATCCTACCAAAATTCTTCCCAAATCGATTACAATGGTAATATATGGAGGAAAAGCAGATTTATACCTACTCCCGCTGGAAAAAACTTGAGGATAAATTTAATCTAGTCAAGCAAGAAGTGCAAAAAACAATTCAAGATTTCAAAGCAAAACCCCGCAAACTTAAACCCTCGCTTACAACAACCCCAATAGAAACATCTGAAATAATACAAACACCTATAACCGAAAAGGCTTCGCTTGAAAAACCAAAGTTGAAAAAAGCAAGTCTGAAAAAGTCTAAGCCAAAAATTTCCAGAAGGCTTTCACTGGAGTTTGACGAAAAAATTCTCACCTACACGCTCCTTTTTGCCATTATCGTTATAATTGGATTGGGAATCTTTCTTGGTAAGAAAGGCTATCAGCCCTCAAAAAAACTCTCTGACAAATCTTTGCCAACAAAAACCCTCTCTCCAACTCCAACCACAAATTTATACAGTGATGAAATATCAGGGGGCTGGAAAACATATACTGACAATCTAGAGAGATACTCTTATTCTTACCCTTTAAATTGGAAGCTTAGTCGGGGTAATCCAAACCAGATTTATAATTACAGTTCCGAAGAAAGTTCAAATGGAGATTTCAATCCCGCGCTTGATGAAGATAAGATAAAAATTGAGATTTATACATCATCTAAACCTTACAGTTCCCTGGAAGAATTTTTAAGTGAACAAGAAAAATTATGGGAATTTGAGTTTGAGAGAGAATATGAGGAAACATTCATAAACAATCAACGAGCTTTAAAAACTCGAGCCTCGTTTTCTGTGGGGTTTAATACTGTCCTCCTAGTTTTCTTACAAAATCCTTCAACAAAGAAAGTACACTCATTCTCTGCAATGCCAAGGTATGATGTTAATAAAGAAATAATTGACCAAATCCTCTCCACTTTCCGCTTTTTGGATGAAAATGAACCTAATGCAACCAATGAAGGGCAATTTTGCGGCGGAATTGCAGGAATTGAGTGTCTTCCGGGTTACATTTGTAAATTAGAAGGCAATTACCCCGATGCCGGCGGCTACTGCGTTAAAGAAGAGGTTAAAAAATAACTTAATCCCCTTAATTAATCTTGTCTATCCTGCTACAATATAAAGAAATAACAGTATAAATATAGGTTATTGTTATATTTCTCTAGCAGATTTCGGCAATACCGAAATCTGCAGGCTAACGTGGGTAGTAGCCCGAAAGACGTAATCAAAGATGATAATCTTGCCCCAAAGATAGCTTTAAAAAGTCTTGAGACTGCTTCAAGGCTTCTTTCCCTTGTTGGAAAACCAATATACGTTTTTATCCTTTATTTTCTGAATATTACAGGACGTTTATATGAAGGAAAGATTCCAAGGTTGCACTTTAAATTTCCCAATAAAGGCTTAAAGAAAAGTGGAATAATTTTCTCTTCCAGAAACTTAAAAACAAAACTAATTCTCAACCGTTTTAAAAAACGTATTCAAAGTATTTTAAACACAAATAGAAAGTTCCTTAGAAACTTCAGAAGTAATTCAAAAGAGTTCACCTGGAAAATCCAAGTATTTTTTCTGGCCGTAAGAAAGCTGGTCTCAAAACTAGATCTTTGGAAAAAACTCCTACTAATCCCTTTAAAACTAAAGCTTATTCTGATCCGCTCGCTTAATTTAATTCCCAAACCAACCTTTCCAAGAATATCGAGGGTTAAATGGGCTCTCCTCTCTCTTACTTCTATCTTCGCACTGACTTTTAGCACAGGAGTTCTTTTTTGGTATTACATCTTAAAAGATCTCCCCACACCTGAAGTGCTAACCCAAAGACAAACTCCTGTCTCGACCAAAATTTATGACAGAAATGGAATTTTACTTTACAACATTTACAAGGATCAAAACAGAACCCCAGTCAAGCTTGACGAAATCCCACTTCATATCCGACTGGCAACTATAGCTATCGAAGATTCCGAATTTTATTCTCATCCGGGCTTTTCGGCCAAGGGAATTGCAAGGGCAGTTATTAAAAACTTTAAAGAAAAGAAACTTACCGGAGGTTCAACCATAACCCAGCAACTTGTAAAAAATACCCTTCTTACGCCTGAGAAAACTCTTGTTAGGAAACTTAAAGAAGTAACTCTGGCAATTCAAGTAGAATTGACTTACAGCAAGGACGAAATCTTGGAAATGTACTTAAACGAAGTAAGCTATGGCGGAACTTCTTATGGCGTACAAGAAGCGGCTAGAACCTACTTTGGAAAAGACGCAAAAAATTTAAGCTTGGGCGAAGCCGCTCTTCTAGCTGGCCTCCCCAAAAGTCCAACCGAATTTTCTCCATTTGGAACAAACCCTGACTTTGCCTTTTCTCGCCAGAAAGAAGTTTTCAATTTAATGCAGGTTAATGGTTTTATAAATAGCGATCAAAAGTCACAAGCAGAAAGTGAGGAAATAAAATTTGTCGACCAGAAAACAGACATTAAAGCACCCCACTTTGTTATGTATGTAAGACAACTTTTAGAGGAAACGTATGGCAAGACCCCGATCGAGTCTGGGGGACTTGAAATAACAACAACCCTTGACTACCAAATCCAAACCTTGGCTGAAAAAGTAGTAAAAGAAGAGGTGGAAAAACTAGCCAAATTAAACGTAACAAATGCAGCAGCTTTGGTATTAAACCCACAAACGGGTGAAATTCTGGCAATGGTCGGGTCAAAGAATTATTTTGACACGGAGCATGATGGAAACGTAAATGTAACAACAAGGCTAAGACAACCGGGTTCTTCAATAAAAGTCATTAATTACGCCCATGCTCTGTCAAACGGTTTAACTCCGGTAAGCTTAGTTAACGATTCACCAATTACGTTTAACGTAGAAGGTCAACCCCCTTATACGCCCACAAATTATGAAGGTGGCTACAGAGGGACAATAACCATAAGAAGTGCCCTCGCCGAATCACGAAATATTCCTGCTGTTAAAGTTTTAGCTTCATACGGGGTCATTAAGATGATTGAGATGGGTCAAAAAATGGGAATCACTACATGGGAAAATCCTGATAACTATGGCCTGTCACTTACTCTCGGAGGGGGCGAAGTAAAACTGATTGATCTTGCAAGAGCTTACGCAACAATTGCAAATTACGGGAGACGACAGGAATTGATATCAATGCTTAAAGTTACCGATTATAAAGGAAAGGTACTGGAGGAATATAAGTGTAAAGGTAACCAAATCGAACAAGTTAAACTGGTTAACCAAGTTGACCAAGAAGAAAAAGGATTGATTAACTCTGTCCAAGCTACCGAATCTGCTTTAAAGATTGAGGCCGATAATAAAGAAGCGTGTGGAGGTGAACAAGTTGTCGACCCAAGAGTTGCCTTTATAATTACGGATATCCTTCATGACAACAATGCACGCGCACCATCTTTCGGAACAAATTCACTTTTGGTTATTCCCAATCATAAAGAAGTTGCCGTAAAAACCGGAACAAGTAACGATTTAAGAGATAACCTTGCTATCGGCTACAATCAGAAATATCTGGTTGCCGTTTGGGTGGGCAATAACGACAATTCCCCTATGGCACGGATTGCATCGGGTGTAACGGGGGCAACGCCTATTTGGAATAAAATTATGTCCGCTCTTTTAGCCCAAGAGGAAAACCATGACTGGGAAATCCCGGAAGGCTTGACCCAACTTCCTATTTGTCCATACACCGGCACACTCGCCTGCGATGGATGTCCTGTAAAACAAGAGTGGTTCTTGGAAGAAAACAAACCTACTAAAGCTTGCAGCCCCGAATGGTTCAAGAAACCCGAAAGTCCTGAGCCTGTCGAAGGAATCATGGAGGAAGACATCAAACCCACCCCCGAATCACAATATATAAATCCGGGTCAATTTATCGACCAACTACTTCAAGAGCGTTTTGGCAAAAAGAAAAAGCCTAAGGAGAGAAACTAGAGAGCTTAACTGCCTGATTCTATCTCGTAAACTAATTTCGCAAGTTCTGGGAAAATTTCGTCGGCTTCACGCTCAACTACTCCCTTACTCATAATTACAACAACATATGGCCTGTCGGTAAAAACAATTCCTGCGTCATTCACAACGTGCACTTCCCGCCCGTATTTATGGGCAAGGCGGATGCCCTCTGGTATTCCGGCCGCCAACCAATCTTCATAAATCGTATCCGTCAAGGCACCTAATATTTCATCACGCGATTCCTCGGAAACAATATTGCCTTTCCATAATTCTTCAAAAAATATTCCAATATCCTTAGGTGTTGTTTCATTTTTTTCTAAAGAGGTGTCAACCATTCCAACTGAACGTATCACTTCATCAATTTTTTCGTCCCCCAAAAGCTTTCTGCAAATATTAAAAGCTGTATTATCTGACTGTTTGCCCATAAGTTGTATAAGATTTCGGTAAGTTATTTGATACCCGGCCGGTTTACCATAAAGACTTCCGGCACCCGCGACTTTATCAGAATTCTTCAGAGTATATCGATCTTCCATCCTCAATCTTCCATCTTCCATTTCTATATACATCTCAGCCATTACAGGAAGTTTAATCAAGGATGCTGCAGTAAAAGTCTCGTTTTCATTTACTCCGTACGAAAAGCCATTGTCCAAATGAATAACAAATAATCCATATACCCCTGATAAATTTTTGGTTTTTTCCTTAAATTCTCTCCTAACCCTCTCCGCCTTTCCCTGATTAACTCGGTTAACTTGACTGTCTTGATTCCCTTCCAAAATTATCGTTTCTTCTCTGAAAAATGGTATCGATAATGTTGGAAATTTAACCCGCGGTAAACCGGGAAGTTTCCAGGCTCTTGCCGAAATGGCTAAGGTCGCGGACGTCCCCGCAGTAAGAAGGATTATAAGAAGCACAAATACTCTTTCTTTCGTCCCCCACGGCTTTTTCGGCTCGCGTCTTTTCCTGCGATTTTCAGATTTTAAGTCTTTAAAATCTTTACTGGCGTAGCCGGCCAAGCTCTGCTTATCTTTTAGACGTCTCGCGCGCGGACGAGTTTCTTCTTCGTCTTCGTAATCTTCTTCTTCATCTTTCGTTTTTCTAAAAAATGCCATGTCTTAATTTTACTATTATGAAAACTTTTGTTAATGTTCAATTTAACAATGTAACAATTTAGCCATTTAACTATTTACCTATTTTCGAACTTTTTTCGGACTACATACTTAATGAGTATTGAGGAAATATCAGAAGTAAATATTTACCCAGAATCTATCATATTCTCCGTTTTTCCCATACATCTTCATCTACCATATTTTCCGGTTTTTCGCCTCCCAAGGTTTTTAAAATTGCATCAACCGCCATCTGCCCCATTTTTTCTCTTGCCTCCCAAGTAGCGCTTGCAATGTGGGGTGTAAGGACGACATTTTCCATGTTAATTAGCTCTGGATTAACATTTGGTTCGGCATCATATACGTCCAGAGCCGCTCCTGCCAGACGACCTTCTCTTAACGCGTTAACCAACGCATGTTCGTCAACAATTGGACCCCTTGCGGTATTAATAAGAAAACTTCCCTTCTTCATTTTAGCGAAAGTGCCAGCGTTCATCATATGTCTTGTTTCGTCCGTTAAAGGAACATGTAGAGATACAAAATCACTTTCTCCTAAAAGCCTATCTAGGTCAGCAAATTCAACGCCTAATTCCTTTTCTGCTTCAGGGTCAGGAGATCTTTTGTTATAAAAAACGCGCATGTTATAACCCCTGGCCCGCCTGGCAACCATTGAGCCAATTCGTCCCAGTCCGATAATTCCTAAAGTTTTGCCGGAAAGACTTACTCCAAGAAATATTGCAGGTTCCCAACCGCTATATGCGCCTCTTTTTACTGCTTCGTCTGCCTCAACTATCCGACGAGCTAAAGCTAAAAGAAGTGCCCATGTGTGCTCTGCAACGGCTTCATTAACTTCATCTGACGGTGTGTTAACGGCAACTACCCCTCGTTCGCTAAGTTCGGAAACGTTTATATTGTCAAAACCGGCTGCATAATTTGAAACTATTTTAAGTTGCGGTCCGATTGCGTCTACTACTTCGCCATTTATCTTATCCGTAAGTAGGGTCAAAAGTGCATCGACTCCCTTTCCCATATCAAGAAGTTCTTCTGGAGTCAGGGGTCTATCAAATTCAGAAACAATAACTTCGTTACCCGACTGATATAATCTGTCAAGTGCACCTCCCGGAATTTTTCTTGTCACAAAAATCTTCATATATAATATTTATTACGATTATAATTATTATAACCGTTATTTTCTCTCAAATTTCAACTACCCCCACTCCGCTACTTTTCACTCTCCCGAGCCACTCGGGCATCTCGGTTTCTTTCAAAAGTCCCCTTTGGGAACCAACATAGCCAATAACCGAGGCTGAATTGACTGTTCCCCACAAAAGCGCTTCATTAAATCCTTTTCCTTTAATAAGAGCCGCTATGCAACCAGCTCCGAAAGCGTCACCCGCCCCTGTCCTCTCATACGCATCAACAGGCAAAACTCCCGCCTTGTAATATTTTTTACCGATAGAGTCATAAACAAAGGATCCGTTTCCGCCGTCTGTAATAATTGCAATCTTTGGACCGAGCGAAGACAGGTTCGTTAAAAGTTCTTTATCGGCTCCATGCGAATCGGGAATTCCGGTTAATTTTTCCGCCTCTTCCCGATTTACATAAATTACGTGGGTGACTCCCAAAACCGGCTTTAAAGCTTCAATCCCAACCCTAAGTTGCCAGCTTCCGGGGTTGAACGCTAACATAATCCCAGGATTTCTATTGATAAAATCTATAAAGTGATTGTAAAAAGGCTGAAACGCTTCACCCATTGAAGTCAGGTAAACCCAAGGAGTTACGGGTAAATGCACCGGAAATTCATAGGAGCGGGGTGCGTGATATGTAAAAATCGTTCTCTCACCGGCATAATTTATCACAGTCGAATAGTTGGTTCCTGCCATTGGTTGTTGAATTACCAAACTCATATCCACCCCCTCTTTTTCCAACTTTTCAACAATCAAGTTTCCCGTACTGTCCCCCCCCAATGTTGTAACAAGACCGCTTTTTACTCCCAAGCGTCTCGTCCCTACGGCATTATTGGCCGCATTTCCTCCCAAGGAATATTCAATTGTTTTGACGGGAATCTTTTCTCCATAGGAAAAACATACGTAACACTCTCTTTCCTTGAGCATACACAAAGTTTCCGACTCCGTCGGCGATAAAAATACGTCCCAAGTAACGTCACCAACTGATAACAGTTCTAAATCGCTCATAGACTACTGACTACAGACTACTGCTTTTTAAGCTTATTAATCAAGGCATTGATTCTAGAAGCAAGAATGTTTGCTTCTTCATATAGTTTATCGAATTCTTCTTTGCTTAAATATTCTAAGTCGAATGAAATATATAAACCCGTTACTACTTCTTCTATTGATCCTATTGCTACCCTCAAAAATCTAATAAACTCTTTATCGGATTTCCTATCAGATCCCTCAGCTATGTTTAAAGCTATTGAAATTGCCGCTCGACGCAACTGATCAACCAAGGAAAATCTCTCGTCTTTCGGAAAGTCAGATGTAACTTTATAAATCTTAACGGCAAATTTCCTTGCCTGTTGCCAAACTTCAAGTTTTTCAAATCTAAAACTCATCTCTGTAGTCTGTAGTCCGTTAGCAGTAGACTAAATACTCTCCATTTCCACCTTATATTCCCCTTTCCTTGCCAACGAGTTTAATTTCGCTCTTTTGTAAAATTTCCTCTGTGCGGCTTCAATATTTTCTGCCTTCCCAGCCCATGATTTCAAAACAGGTTCCTGTAAAGCTCGGCCAAAAGAAAATGAAAGCTGCCAAGGTGCGTCATCTATCTCATTCATGGCGTCCAGGTGGCTTGTAGATTCTCCCGGATTATCACCTCCAGAAAGAAATACTATTCCCGGAACCTCAGGAGGAACAACTTCTTTTAATACTCTTAATGTTGCTTCCGCGATTTCTCTGTCCGTTGCCGTTTCCCCGCTATCCTTTCCGGGATGAACCCAATTTGGCTTAAGTAACATACCGGGAAAATAAATCTTATATTCTGTTAATTTTGTAAAAACTGCTTTTAACGTTTTATAAGTAACTTCTTCGCTCTTTTTTATATCGTGCGCACCATCCATCAGGACTTCAGGCTCAACTATTGGAACTAAGTCTGCTTCTTGGGATAAAGCGGCAAAAATTGCCAGAAAGCAGGCATTAGAATTAATACATATATCAGACGGAATTCCTTCACCTATGGTTATAACAGCCCGCCACTTGGAAAAGCGTGCTCCCATATCTTTATATTCGACCAGTCTCTCCCGTAATCCATCCAAACCTTGTGTAATTTTCTCTCCCGGGAAATTGACCATATCGATAGTCCCCTTATCTACTTTAATACCTGGAATAATACCCGTGTCAGAAAGGTTTTTTGCAAAAGGAACTCCTTCATCTGTAGTCTGGCGAATGGTCTCGTCAAACATTATTACTCCACTTATAAATTCCTCAATTCTATGGGTCTTAAAAAGAATCTGTCTATAAATTCTGTGGTTTTCAGGAATTGATTCTACGCCTACTTTGTCGAAACGTTTTCTTATCGTTCCGGTTGACTCATCCGCCGCCAAAATTCCCTTCCCCTGTGCAACCAAAGCTTTTGCAGTATTATTTAAAGCCGCTTGATTCATAACACCCAATTTACCATGTTTATGCGAGTCCGACAATGTATCATTAAAGTGCCACTACCGTGCTTGATAAATATCTCAACCCAAAATATTTTTTTCCCTCAATATTTTTTCTTTCATTGATCGTTTTCCTTCTCCATACCGCATATACAAAAACATCAATTTTTGCCGATGCACGCTATTACTATTCGATAACCCATTCGATAATTTCGGACAAAGACCTTGATTTCAGTAACGAATATGGGCATTTCGGCATACAAATGCCTCTGGGTAAATCAGGAGCCCCAACTAATTTCTATCCTCCCGGAGTCTCTTTTTTTTGGATTTTTGGTTTATGGCTTACGCAGGCAATCAATGTAGACCCATCAGGATATGGATTCTTCTCTCAACTTGGTGTTGCTTTAACAAGTATTTTTTTAGGAATTTTGGGGCTTATCTTCCTGAGAAGAATGCTTCTTAAATATTTTTCCAAAACTGTTTCCCTTTTGACAGTAGTAACGCTTTTTTCGGCTACAAACCTATTGTTTTATATTGCAGTTGAGCCTATAAATTCCCATGCAGTATCTTTCTTTGTTTCCACCCTTTTTGTTTACTACTTTTTGAACCATCAAAAAGATAATTATTATTATCTTTCTTTGGGACTTATTGCAGGTGTCGCCGGCCTTGTCCGAACCCAGGATTTAGCTCTTCTTACACTTCCTCTTATAAAATTGGTTTTATTTGAACGAAGTTCCCTTAAAAAGCTTACTTCTAACTTCTTATATCTTACTGCTGGTACTTTCTTGGGTTTTTTCCCTCAACTTATTCTTTGGAAGTATTTTTACGGGACATTTTGGGTCAGTCCTTATCTGGATTTCGGATTTGACTTCCTGCATCCAAAAATAATCTATGTTTTATTTAACTCCCAAAACGGCTTATTCACAATCACACCGATAATTGCCTTTGCAATTCTAGGTCAGTTTTATTTCGCTGGAAAAAATTTCTACCTTTCTTTTTTGTCGCTTTCCTACTTCATTTTGCAGCTTTATTTGATTTCTTCATGGAATGCATATTTCCAGGGGGGTTCGTTTGCCATCAGAATGATAATAACAACCTATCCTCTACTTTCTTTGGGTCTGGCGAGTCTAATCGAAAGGTTGATCCAAAAATTTGCAATTCAAAAAACTCTTTTTCTGATCATTATTTTCTCGATCGTCAACTCTTTTATGGTCATCAGATATCTTCTTACATTCTAGGGTCTATTTGAAACAAACTGTCTTTTATATGATAATGAGGTAAGCATGACCGACATTCCTCAAAATAAAAATGCTGATCTTAACGACGTCATCTTGTCGGAAGACTTAACTATCCCAGGTAGCAAAAAAACCTCCGATTGGCTTACAAAAATTTTTACTTCTCCGGCCGTATCCATGAGCTTGACAGCTTTATTAATGATTTTTCTCTTCGGAGCTGCCTTTTTTATAGCCTACCAAAAGGTCAATAAACCAAAAATTCCACAAAATTATGAAGACTGCACGAAATCAAAAGGAAGTATTATTCGCGAAAGCTATCCGGCGGTCTGCGTTACCAAAAACAAAAAAGAATTCATTCAAGTTATTCCCGAAGACGAGCAAAAACTTCTTGAATCTGATATTAGTAACACGACCAATGCGACTACAACCACCCCCCAATGTCTGCCCAAATTTGAAGTTCCTGAAAGTCCGGAATTGTCTGCCGAAATGCTCTACTCGTCCGAATGTCACAAACAACTAAGCAAAGAAGGATGCGAAAAGGTTGATATATATAGAACTTCTACTCAAAACTTTGGAGAAGCAGATGGTTCGCCAGATTGCGAGTGGCAAGAGTAGATGGATTGACACACATCTCCCTTTAGATCCATAATTTAACTAATGAAAATAATTGAGTGGGTTAAGAAAAATAAACTCGCAACAATTCTTATTGTTATCGTAATCTACTTTCTCTACAGGACATTCTTTGGAGTTAATCTTCTGAGTTTATCTGGTCCGACCCGCCAATATAAAAGTGGCGGCACCATTGGTATTTCACCCGAAGGTTCCTTCGGTGCTCCTTCAGCAGGAATCTCGTTACCTTCTCTTTCACCCAACTATCAACAAGACTATACTCCACAACCCGACGTTAAAGATCGCCTCGTTATTCAGGAATCAAACATTTCACTTCTTGTCAAAGATGTAGTCAATGTTAGAAATAAAATTCTTGAATACGCTAATTCAAACGGCGGATATATGGTGAGCTCCTCAACCTCAAGCCCGGAGGAAGCCCCTTATGCCACAGTTACCATCCGTGTTCCCTCTGGCAAACTTCAAGAGGCACTGGATTATTTCCATGCATTATCGGTTAAAGTCGTATCCGAAAATCTTGTCGGCCGAGACGTTACCGACCAATATGTTGACATCGATAAAAGAATTGCAACTTATGAAAAAACAAAAGCAAAATACGAAGAAATATTGGATAGAGCAACAACAATAACAGACATCACAAATTTAACCCGCGAAATTATAAGCATTCAAACTCAAATTGATTCCCTAAAGGGCCAACAGGATGCGCTGGAGAAAAATGCAGAACTTGCCAAACTTACAATTTATCTCTCAACCGACGAGATTGCACTTCCCTACGCTCCCAGTGAAACATTTAGGCCTGGCGTAATCTTTAAGCTTGCGGTAAGATCGCTAGTTGGATTTGCAAGAAATCTCGCTACACTTGCAATTTGGATCGGAGTTTACGCAGTCATTTGGGTTCCAGCCCTGGCTATTTATATCTTTGTTCGAAATTGGCTGAAGAAGAGAAGGTCTGAATCAAAAACCACCACAACTTAAATCTCTTTTCGTTTAATTACTTTTTTAACAGCCTCGATAATGTGTTTTGCTTTCATTCCATACTTCTCTAAAAGCTCGTCGGGTTCTCCGGATTCACCAAAGGAATTTGGCATGCCTATAAATTCCATGGGGGTCGGATAACTTCTAGCCAAAACTTCTGCAGCTGCTCCTCCTAAGCCGCCGGTTACCTGATGTTCCTCAACAGTCACAACCGCGCCGCACTTTTTAGCAACCGAAATTATAGTTTCTTCGTCAATAGGTTTAATCGTGTGGCAGTTTATTACCACCGTCTCGATTCCTGATCCCTCCAATTCTTTAGCTGCAAAAAGAGCTTCGTAAACAAGTGGTCCGCAGCCGACGATGGCAACGCGATTGGTGATTAGTGGTTGGTGATTAGTGGTTGGTGAAACAGAATCCCAGAATATTTCGGCTTTTCCGATTTCAAACGGTGTATCCCCTGTTGTAAAAACAGGCGTTACTTCACGAGCAAATCTAATATACGTTGGTTTACCATTTTTAGCCGCTTCAACTACGGCTTTTTTTGTTTCAACAGCATCACATGGAACTATTACAATCATGTTCGGCATTGCCCGCATTATTGCAATATCCTCCAAAGCTTGATGTGTTGCCCCATCGGGACCATCAGATAGTCCCGAATGTCCACCCCCAATTTTTACCGGTAAATTATTTAAAGCAATTGTAGTCCTAATTTGCTCCCAATTTCGGCCGGGAGAAAACATAGCGTATGTTGCAATGAAGGGAATCTTGCCATAATTTGCCATTCCGGCAGCAATCGTCGCCATTGCCTGCTCCGCAACACCAACCTGCACAAATCTTTCCGGAAACTTATCTTTAAAAAGCGAATTCCTTACAGACCCCGCCGTGTCAGCGGAAATTACAATAACCCCCTCGTTGGCTTCACCAACTGCAACCAAACCCTCTCCCCAACCCTCTTTTGTAGCCTTTTCTTCAATATCTTTTTTAAATATCTTTTCTGATAATTTTGCTTTTGGATTTAACATTATTTAAAGCTACGGAAACCAAAAACCTAATCATGTTCAGATTTAATCTTGCCCCCCAACGTTCTCAGGTCATTAAGCGCTTCGATTGTCTCTCCAACATTCGGGGGTTTACCGTGCCATTCGGGTAGGTTTTCCATAAACTCGACTCCTTTACCTGGAATTGTGTGGCAGATGATTACTGTCGGGTTGTCATGGATTGCTTTTGCATGATTTGCCGCATCTATTACTTCTTCTATATTGTGGCCGTCAACTTCCAAAACCGACCAATTGAAAGCCTCATATTTTGCCCTCAAAGGCTCAAGGGGCATCACATCTTCTGTGTATCCGTCAATTTGGATCCCATTACGATCAACAAACACTGTTAAATTCGATAGATTATATTTCCCTGCAAAGGCAACTGCTTCCCAATGGTTACCTTCGTCGTGTTCACCATCGGAGCATATACAGTAAACTCTAAAGCGCTTGTTATCCATTCGTGACGCATACGCATATCCCGAAGCTTGTGCCAGACCGGAACCCAAAGGCCCCGAAGTTGTTTCTACTCCGGGAAGTTTTCCCCTCTCAGGATGCCCCTGAAGCCGCGATCCTAATTTTCTTAAGGTCATCAATTCTTCATGAGGAAAAAAATCTGCATGAGCCAGAGTTGCATACAAAACAGGACAAATATGGCCGTTTGAAAGAATTAACCTGTCCCGTTTTTCCCACTTAGGATTTTTAGGGTCGTAACTCATAACTTCGCCAAAATACAAAGCAGTAAAAACATCCGCCATTCCCAAAGGTCCAGCCGAATGCCCCGAACCGGCCTCAAGAAGCATTTTAATAATGTCCTGTCTTATCTCATTAGCCTTATTTTGGAGATCTTGCATACAAACCTATCTCTTCCCGTCTTCCAATTTAATCTCTTGCATCGTTTTCTCAAATTTTTCTATCGTTGGCAAGACGTCCTCACGCCTGGTAATAATTTCAAATACGCTCATTTCCTTCTCGTCAATATTTAAGTTTCTTCTTAAAACCTCGGTTATTTCTTTCCAAAATTCTCCGTATAAAATAAACGGTTTGTGATGTCCGAGATAAAGTTTTGCCAAAACCCAGGCAGTTCCCAGCTCGCTAATTGTTCCCGTTCCTCCTTTAAAGATGATATAGAAATCTCCATGCTCGAGAAGTTTAAACATCCGTTCAATATAATTCGAAGTCTTTATCTCCTTATCAGCGATGTTGCCTAAATATCTTCCTTCAAATCCCGGGGCGTCTTTGGGATAAAAAGTAACCGCAAGCGTCTCACCTTTTACCGCCAAATGCGTCTTGATAAACAGGATCTGTTTCTGGAAGCGCCGCGTCTCCAAAAAAGGCAATATTTTTTATTAACGGTCTTGGCAAATGATCATCCATAACAAGTGATTCTAATAAATTCGAATAATGCCAATCTACTAATAAATGCGAATAATTTAAATCTAAATAATAAAGGCCTATTCTAGAAAATTAGTATCTATTCGCATACATTGGTATTATTAGCATAATTCGCATCATTTAATTTTGTGGGCTGCTTTCTGAAATTTCTTCAAATTCTCTCCCAAATCCCCTTCAAAAATTCTTTTTCCAATCGATACTTCGTCGGCACCCACCCTATGAATATTATAAATACTTTCCAAGGTAATGCCACCGTCGTCGTGAATTTTAAAAGGCGAATCGTCACGAATACGAATTTCGTCAAGTTCCTTTAGTTTATTTATCGCTCGCTTATCAAATTCCTGTCCACCAAAGCCTGCTTTTACACTCATAACCAAAACTACATCCAAGTTTGTCAAAATGGTGGGATCAATTTTTGCAATCGTCGTCTCGATGTCAAGCCCAAGACCAACAGACAAACCCACCCCCTGCACCTTGCCTACAAATTCAACCTGATCACTCATTTGTTCAATATGCCCGATAATCCGATCCGCACCTGCACGAGCGCAGCGTTCAATCCAGTTAACCGGTTCGTAGACTATCAGTTGATAATCAATTTTCAAGGTTGTATCAATATCAGCTATCGCACTCGGATCAATTGTCTTGTTATTTGCAAACTTGCCATCGATAATATCGATAGATATCCTGTCAACCACTCCTTCGCATCGTGAAAGCAACTCTCTTGCTTCTTCTGGATCATTTGTTAGAATCGAGGGGATGATCTGAATCATAGAGATTGAGTTTATTAAGTAATTTATTCGACTTTTTACAAAAGTCGTAAGAGATTAAGATTCAATTTTTATTAGAATCTTTAATTTTAGCAATATAATTATTTATTCCTATAGTCAGTCCTTCATACTCTTTATTTAATTCTTCAAACTCCCCTTTGCTGATATACTCCAAACCATAAGCAACTGACAAATGACTCATTGTTTCAAAACATTCTCCTCATGCAATAAAAAGTATTCTTATTTTGTCCGCAAAATAAAAACGCCCATGAGCTTCGGCAATTTGAGATAAAGCACTATTTGCAGAACTTCTTGTTTGACTTGTCAAATTATATTTTTCCTCCAGTGGATACCTTGTGGTAATCTTGTAAATTTTCATCAAAAGCTCGTATGCTTTTTTCCAAATTTTTAATTCCCTAAAAGAAATTCCCATATTTGAAAACTTAATCTCTCAATCTCTTAATCTCTTCATAAACTCCCCAAGCGCTTCTCGTTGACTTTCCTCAATATGCGTCTCCGGGCGTTTTTCGGAAATTAACTTCTCCGCATCTTCCATGCTCATTCCGGCATATTTCATCAAATAAGCGGCAACCAAAGTCGGACTCCTTCCGTGGCCGTTTTTGCAGTGAACAAAAACCTTCTTTCCCATATTTATTGCTGTATCCAAAAGGCACGTTCCCATTTCAAGCTGCTCCTGACTCGGAGCATAACCGTCTGTTACGGGAAGCCAAACGTAGCCGATTTCCATATCCTTGGGAGGTAACTCGTTATTTTCCCGACTCAAGTTTATCTCAAGGCTTACACCCAATTTTCTAAATTCCTCGCCATGAATTAGACATACCCCGCCTTTACACAGATCTGAACCGATAATGATTTGCTCGGTTATTTTGGAATAATCAAAGACGTGCCTGTCGTTTCGGCCTTTAGGGGTTAAACTGTTCATGAATAAAATATTAGCATACTAAAAAAACATATTAGGAGGACAAAAAGTAGGATTTTTAATTGTCGTATATCCGAAACAATTTCCGCGAGGAAGTGGAACCCCATGACACCACTTATCTCCCATACAAGTTTTGCTCACAAAAAAACCTCTATAAATTAATATTACTAATATACCAAAAATAACAAACAACGTAATCAATAAAACTTTCCTACTACGACCCAGAAACTTAACTGACAAGAATATCAATCCTGTAAACACCAAAAGATACATAAGTAGAATCCAAATCATCGAAGAAGTGTAACTATATTTATCAGTGGGGTAACCGAGAGAATATTTCGGATAAAAGACCTTATACCCAAGGCAATTATTTCCTAACGGTATACCATGACAAACTGAACAATTCCACTTACAGTCAAAGTCCATCGGCCAACCATAATAAAATATATATGCTAGATAAGTTAATGTAAGTATTATCCCGCTTATGACTAACCGCTTTTTATATTTTTGGTAAGAGAACTTTGTAGTAATTGGCTGCGCCATAAGTTAATTAAGTTATTAAGTTTATTAAGAGATTAAGATAATTTTTACTTTTATGACTTAATAACTAAACCTCTTAATCACTTAATCTCTTCTTTAAACGAGAGTGTAATTGGATCACTTGGAGCTTTATTACTATCCAATCTTTGTCCTACTCTAATTACTTGTTCCACTAAACGATTTGCATAACCCCATTCATTGTCGTACCAGGCAAAAACTTTGACCAAATTTCCGGCGACGACTTGAGTTAAGGACAAATCAACAATTGCCGACTCACTTCTTCCAATAATGTCAGATGATACCAAAGGTTCCTCGGAAACCGATAATATTCCCTTATAAATGGCGTTTTCCGTAGCTTTTTTAAATGCATTGTTTACCTCATCCACAGTCACATTCTTCTTCAACAAGAACGTAAAGTCGGAAATAGACCCGGTTGCAGTCGGAACTCTCAATGCCATTCCATCAAAGAGTCCCTTCAATTCCGGTATCGTTTCCGTTGTTGCAATAGCAGCACCAGTTGTCGTGGGAATAATATTTTCAGCCGCCGCCCTTGCTCTCCTCATATCTTTATGGGAGTTGTCCTGCAAATTCTGATCATCTGTATAAGAATGAACAGTCGTCATCAGCGCTTTTTCTACTCCGAAAGCAGAGTGGATTACAGCCGCAACCGGCGCTACACAGTTTGTAGTACAGCTTGCATTATTTATAACCTCCCCTTCTTTATATTCGTTAACTCCAATTACATAAGTCCCAACGTTTCCTCCTTTAGCCGGAGCAGAAATAACAACTCTTTTAGCACCCCCCAGCGCATGCTTTTTGGCATCTTCTTCTGTCGTAAACTTCCCTGTTGACTCGATTACAACATCAGCCCCATACTTTCCCCAGGGAATTTTTTCAGGATCACGCTGGGCGAGAACTGGAATTTTCATATCTTTACCCTTTACAATCAGGTAGCCAATCAGCGGATCCTCATCAGTTGCTTCTTTCGATTCTTTTAACTTGTTACTTGTCACTTCCAACTCAAATTTACGGTACATCGTGTCATAAGTTACCAAATGTGCCCAGCCTGAAGGAGGCATACTCCCGGATGTGTTTATCGCGGCTATTTCTAAATCATTTGCGTGCTTAAGTAGCGCAATTCTAAACGCAATCCTCCCTATCCTCCCAAAACCGTTAATACCTACTTTTACCATACAAAATTAGTGTATCAATCTCTGTGAGTAAGGTAAAGGTCATCTTACTTCCAATGTTCACCGCCATAAGAACCACCATGAGGCAAAGGATAATATAACAAGAATAATATAACCTGCAGGTATTTCGAATTTCCCCGATTTTATCCAAGGATAATAGTTTGCAAATTTGGAGTTGAATTCGGAAAGTTTGACATTCGGATTAACGACAAACCACATAAAATCCTCTAATACGAGCCCTGAAGTATATGCACTTAATAGAATCCCAAAGAGTTTTGTATTCCAACCATAAATAATTAAAGGAAGCGACAGAAGTAACGGCCACATTACGACGAAGAGATAAAAATGATAAGCCGGAAAGGTGTACTTTTCACTCAAGTGAATCTTCCAACCGATTTTCCTTTTATCCCAAGGATTGCGGCCTTCGACATAAGCTTCCCAAAAGGAATTAGCTAACATCGCAGCATAAACAACCAGAAATATTACTATTGGATTGAATTCCTTTCCCATTAAGTTTATATGTTGAGTGCTTCGATTCCGGGTAATGTTCCTTTTGCTAAAAACTCCAGCATCGCTCGGCCGCCAATCGAGATCCAATCAAACTTTTTCTTAACCCCAGCATATCAATTAACATACAAGTCCAGAATACTACACTTCATCACACTTGACAATATATACATTCAAGTGTATATTTAAATTACCATGAATTATATTACTACAACTGAGTTAAGAACAAAGTCCTCAAACCTTGTAGAATCCCTACTCAAAGGCGAAGAAATAAATCTTATTCATCGCTCAAAAGTAATCGGTGCTATAGTTCCAAAAGAGGCTAGCCAGAATAAACCGGTTAATCCTAAACGCTTAGCTGCAACTTTAAAAAAGTTCGAACCAAAAAAGAAAATGACCCATAAAGAGATAATGAAAATCTACGAACACTATATGATGTATCGCCATGGCCCGAGTATTTATTGATGCTAACTTTGTTATTGAAACAATAGGACTAAGACGCTCTCAGGTCGAAAGCGAAAACCTGAAAGGTCACGAAGTTTATTTATCTCCTTTAACGATACATATTATATGCTATTCCTTTAAAATAAAGGCTCTTGATGTAACTATTAATGACTTTATAAACCAGACACACATTATAAATTTGACAGAGAAGTTGACCAAATTAGCTCTATCTGGGCCTACCGAGGATTTCGAAGATAATACTCAACTCCACTCCGCAGCCGAAGCTGGGTGTGACTATTTTCTAACTAACGATGAAAAGCTTCTTAAAATGAAATTCTTCGGAAAAACTAGAATTTCGAATTCTATATCCTAATAGCCTCAATTCCGGGTAACGTTCTTTTTGCTTAAAATTCAAGCGTTGCATTACTACCAACCGAGATTTAATTTACATAGCAAAGTTTTAAAATCCCCTGATTATCATAACTATCATAAATGTACTTACGAAATAAGTTGTAAGAAAGAAAAGTAGGAGAATAAAGGCTGAAAGTGCGGGAATAAGGATGGAAGAGTAAAAAATTGCCAGGACTTTAATCCTTTCAGAATTATTCTTGCCGGAAGATTTTTGTGCCAAATGTTCTAAATAATAGTTGAGAAGAATAAAAATAAGTGAAATCAAGATTCCGAAAATTGAAGTAAACTCTATACCAATCTCTTCAAGAATTTTAAATATTGTTACAAACATGCCTCTTGTAACTGTGGTCATTATTAAAATGTAATATAAAAGCCCTAAGGTCGAAAAGTAAAAACTTATATCTCTTAATAAAGTCCTTTTGTAAACAAATACAAATCGAAGAAAGATGTAAATCAAAGGGATGGCGAGATAAAAGTCCGATAATGTAAAGGTTTCCTCCATAATCTAAAGAAGTGCATTTATGCCGGGTAACGTTCCTTTTGCTAAAAATTCAAGCATTATTTCAGAAATTTTCAAGCAATCAGTTTACCAATTATTGCCCTGTGGTCACCGATCCAAGGGCCTAACTTGTAGGAACTTCTGGAAAACCCTTTGTAAAGCATCCAGTCAAGCTTCAAGTTGAAGGCTTCTATCGGAATAAAAGGAATACACCAGGTATTTAAACCAAGATCGGCTACTTCTTTAAAACCAAACTTTGAAGCTGTGTCGGAAAACAAGTAACGTTCATTTTTAAAAGCATAATCGCCAAACAATTTTGGATCTGGATCAGGAAATTTGTGCCACCACTTGACAAGTTTCCTGTGGTTTGTCTGATCCGGTATTACTGTATTCATATCGCCACAAATAATGGTAGGTCCTTTAAATTTAGTTGCATCCTCAAGAATAGTCTTTAATATAAAATTCCTTTCAAACATCCCCTGATAATTTACTCTCAAATAACAGCAATATATCTTTAGGTTCTTTGATTTGTGACCCTTAACTATAACCCACAATGCTTTACCCGAGAATTTGTCAGGATTTCTTTTACTCTCTCTCTCTCTCTCTCAAAATTTATTTCACCGTACTCTTCTATTGGAAACTTAGAAAAAATCAAGTTATGGAATTTGGATGAAATAAAAGAATTAGACGTATTTATGCTATTTGAAATTATAAAATTAGTTCCCGCTACACTTCTCAGATCTTCTGCTACTTCCTTCCCCGTTATTTCCTGGAAACAATAAACATCCGATGGGTTGTCTTTAATTAATCTTTTTACCTTTCTTATTTTTTTACTGAAAAAGCAATTTTGAGTTAAAACACTTATATCCATAGTTCAAACTTTTAGTGTTTCGATTCCGGGTAAAGTACATTTGCCAAAAATTCTAAGCATGCACCCTCACCGAAATCAATTTACACATAAACTTCCTCATGTGATCCTAAATCGAGAAGTAGCGCTTTATTTTTGCCAATATAAGTGAAAATCACTCTCTTTGAATAATTTAAAGAAAAAGCGAAAAGTCCTCTCAACCTACCTCTAAGAGCATGAGTTTTAAGTTGGGAGTCATATGGGTCTTTTCTAAAAACTTCTATTTTTTCTGAAAGATTTCTTTGCTCGGAAGGGGTTAGTTTTTTTACTCTTCTTAAAAAATGTGAAGAGATTTCAATTTCCATCAATTTATTGTAACAAATCGAGGAGTGTTTTACCCTTTTGAAGCTTTACTGTTTTACCCTTCTTATATTCATCAATGCCCTCCTGCATTACTTTAAGCAGATATTCTTCTTCAAGCTGTCTTAATTTAGTCATCTTCTCCTCATAGGTAGACGCATCCATAACTACCACATCCGCCCTGCCTCTGTTAACCACTAGAAGAGGCTCTCCGGTTTTTCTAATTTTATCAACCAGAGATCTATATTTCCTCTGCAAATCCGCAACGGTAGTAATATAAGGAATAGTCATCATATAGGAAACATATTATTATATATATAGTTATATGTCAAGAATCGATCAATGCTTTTATTCCGGGAAGAGTTCCTTTTGCCAGAAATTCAAGCATGGCTCCGCCTCCGACAGATATCCAGTCAAAGCGCCCATTTAAACCAAATTCAGTTATCGCTGCTTCGGCGTCTCCTCCTCCTGCAATCTTAAAAGCGGATGAATCAGCAATTGCATTAAAAACCTCTAAACTTCCTTGTTTGTGACCTTCGTCTTCGTATTTGCCTTGAACTCCGGCAACAACAATTGTACCGGATTTGGCAATTTCTTCTTTAAACTTTTCTATTGTATTAAGCGTTATGTCCTCTTTATCAGGAATAAGCTGGGCCATAATAACTTTGCTTGGATCGGGATTTTCATCACCAAATAGTATCGGAAGCCTTCCGCCGACCAATATTTTGTCGGCAATCTTAGTAAAACTTTTTATATATTCGACTTTATCTTCTTTTATTCCACCAATGATTAAAACAACCGGTCTTTTAGGATTTTCCAAGATTTTGTTTAAGTTTTCCACCTCTTTTTCGAAACGAAAACCCGCGGCATGAGGTAAATATTTTGGAAGTCTAACGATCGAAGCATGCTCTCTATGCGAAACCGCAAACGCTTCATTTACATAAACCTCACCTAAGCTGGCCAAATCTTTCGAAAAAGCTTCATCGTTACTTTCTTCACCAGCTTCAAATCTCAAATTCTCAAGAAGCAATATCTCACCTTCTCCTAACGTCTTCGCTCGCTTTTCCACTTCATAACCGACAATGTCGTGGAAGAAATTGACTTTCTCGCCCACAACTCCCCCGAGAACAGAAGCAATCGGAGCCAAAGACAACTCGGGCAACCTTTCTCCTTCGGGCCTGCCTTTATGACCAATAATAATTAGTCTTGCCATCTTGCTGACAAGATAGTCGAGGGTCTCTTCCGCAAATTCCAATCTTGTATAATCATCCTCCACATCCAAATCCATACGAACAATCACTCTTTTCCCAGAAACGTCAAGGTCGGTAAGTTTCGGAAGATTCATCACATGTAGTATGTAGTAAGTAACGTGTAGTATGCAAGAACAAACTAGTTATTCGCTTCGATTTTTTTGATATCTTGAAGCCTTCTTTTATGCCTTTCATTTTCGTCAAACTTTGTTTCTAAAAAAGCTCTAGTCATCTCTTTTGCTTCCTCCTCTTTCGTATAATCCGCCGCAATTACCAGTACATTCATATCATCATCGCGTCGACCTGCTTTAACTTGCGCAACCGACTTTCCGATTGAAGCTCTAACTCCGTCAAATTTATTAGCAACTATATCCACCCCTACCCCGCTGCCACAAAGTAGTATTCCTTTTGATTTTTCATTTTTAGAAACAAGCGATGCAACTTCCGAAGCATACTTGGTGTAATCATCACCAGGATCTAAATTTTCTGCTCCGACGTCTAAAAACTCATATCCCCATTCAAAAAGCCACTTGGCAATCTTTTCTTTAAGTAAGAATCCTCTGTGATCTGAACCAAGATAGATTTTCATACACCCTTTTGAAAATTTTTATACAACAAGTAGACAACAATTCCGATAACGATGAATCCCAAAACCATAAACAGCGAGCCTACTACTTTCTGCTCCAAAAACCTTAATAAAGTTATTCCTACAAAAATCAAAGCCAGGCCTATTATTGCAATAAAAGCCTTTATGTAATTTCCGCGCCAACCGTTCATACAAAACCTTCTATTAAATCCAATATTTCTTTCTTGGGATCTTTTGCAGTCACCACATCGCTGGCAACAGCAACGCCTGTTGCCCCAAGCTCCAAACTCTTCCTAACATCTTCATGGGATTTTATACCTGCGCCGACAATAAGAGGAAGGTCACGCTCACGAGATATCTCCACCGCTTCGGCTATAATTTCTGGTTTTGCTATGGCAACCGAGGTGGTTTTGCTTCCAACCAATTCCGGCGGTTCATAAGAAACGAGGGTAGGTCTAAGTTTAAGTATAAGTTTAAGTTCATTTAAATCTCCTGCAAAAACCAAAGTTTTTAATCCAACCTTCCGTGCTCGAGCGTGAGCTTTTTCCAGAGTGAGAAAATTCTCAAACTTATTTTCCGAATGATTCAAAAAGGTTCCAATTGCGCCATCTTCAAAAACCGCCTCCGGTAGTATCGCACCCGTATGGGCCCCATATTCTACGAAATCGACGTGCTGGGTCCATATTTCAAGTTTTGAAGATTCAACAATCTCTTTTATGTCAGACGCCTGAACAACGGGAATGACTTTAATTTGTGTCTCGTGAGCAACTTCCTCAAGAATTCTGACTAAGGCAAGTGCGGAAGCACCCGTCCCTTGTTCATAGATTTTAAAATTAACAAAAATCATCTGAATAAGTAGCACGTAGATAGTAGAAGGTAGAATGGCTAGAAAAAAATTCCATACTACATACTACTAACCGCTTATTCCTAATATCTCATTTACCCTGTTCTTGTCAAACCCAATTATCGTATCTTTACTTCCGTCGTCTTTTACAATAACCGTAAAAGGTACTCCCAAAAACCCACCCGAGGCCTTCATCATTTCTTCCCGGGCTGAATCGTCCTGATCAACCAGTTTTTCGATAAAAACGGTCTTATGTTCATCCAGATAGTCTTTGAGCATCTTGCAATAAGGGCATGTTGTTGTTGAATAAACAGTTACTTGCATCAAAATCACCTCCCCAGTGAGATAGCTATAGCATCTCACGGGGCCACATTAGATGGCGCGAGCCTATCTAATTGTGGCTCATACAAACAAAAATTTCATATATTTAAACCATGTTGGAGAATCAATTGACAAAATTTCCCCGGTTGAGGCGGAAATATAAGAAGTAATAGGGATAGAATAATCCAAAAGTCCCAAAATATTAAAAACTTTTTCTCCTGCAACAACATATTGCAACTGCCTATTTTCTTCCACTACTTCAATTCTTGGATTAACAATTTTATTCACCAATTTTGTTCTCAATAGGGCATCAACCGCCTCGCGGGGAAAGATAGATAAAAACTTTTGACCGCTTGAGGTTTGGACAGAAAGATTTGCGGTTTTAGAGTCAACCGTAACTGGAAAGCTGGTCAGGGCAATTATTCCTTCTTGTTCAAGACTGAATTTTTCCCCTTCAATGCCTACTTTTAATTTTTGAGTCTCGGCTCTTTCTTCGATTTCCAAAAGGTCTTCCTGCCAATTTGTGACATCAAGCTCCCTTCTCTCATTACCAGAGTCTACTAGAAGGCTAATTTTACCGTTTTGCCTACTAAGAGTTACGACAGATGTAGGAGAAGGTGCTACTTCGGCGGCCTTTTTTACCTCTAAATAAGAGTGAGTGGGTATGTCGAGTGCTAAATTATCTTCTTCCGAAAGCACATTCCAGGTAACTTCTCCGTCATTCTTAACTACCAATAAGGAAGCACTTACAAAAGATGGCGATAACAACAAAACAAAAAAACCGATAACAAAACTGGTCTTTAAATTCCTCATCCAAAATAGGATATCACAAACAAATCTCTCAAACCACAGATTGTAAAGAAATGATTGGATAAAAAACTTAAAAACTACCCTCTAGGATGTGTTTTTCGGGAAGTTTATCGGCAACTTTTTCGGAAGTTATTACTACCTTGTTATGGTCAGAATAGTCCGTAGATGATTCAAATTCAAGCATGAAGCCGCCTTTAGCAAGCCTCATGCGACCTGTTGAGAAAGAAGAAAAGTTGTCTGACCCCTCTTCTCCTCTTACCAACCATCCTTCGTAAAAGGAACCGGATTCAGGATCAGGCAGATCTGCCAATATACTATGGGTAAATTTATTGTTTTCAAATTTTCTTGTAGCAATTGCCGAAGCGCTTCCCCCGCTAACATCTTTTAGTTCTGCCTTGTCAACATCTTCTGGTATTTCTATTTTAAACTTTTCCTCAAGAGTATCTTCTAAAGACAATGTTTCGGGGACTTTCATTTCCTCGCTTGGTAGCGAACGTTGTCTCCAGTAAATTACCCCTCCAACAATAGCTAAAATCAAAATCCCTATTACTATATCCCTTCTCTTCATTGGCCAAAGATTAGCAAACTCTTATCCGAAAGTCAAATCAAAACTTCAAGTAGCAAAATACTATGAGATTTCTAATTTATTCAAAAAATCACTGATTGCGGAAATAATGCGTAAAAAATGCGGAAATTATTTTTAACTTGATTTTAAATAAACTCCAAAAAGTGCAAGTACGGCTGCTACCAATAACCACTGCGTCGAGGCAAGCCAGATATCCGTACCCAAGTAGCCTATCCCCGCCAATAAAACAGATATCAATGCACCCCCCATCAAAACTTGCGAGTACATATTCATGTCCTTCTTAGCCATTTTTCTCACCCCCCTTCGGGCCTGGAACCCATACTACGGAAGAAAGCCTTTAACCAAATACCCCACGATAAAAGCCACAAATGCTGCTAAACCCCCCACTGTAAACATTTCAAGTCCGCTTTTGACAAATCTTTGCCTGGTATAGACGGTCCTCAAAAAGCCAACAACAAACAGAGTTAAGCCGACTAAGATGGTCGATAAAACAAAAGGAGATCTTGTACTTATCAAAAAGGGAATTAAGGGAATCAAACCTGAAATATTAAAAGCGGTAAAAGTGATTATACCGTGCTTTAAGGGCAGACCCTCGTGGTCGGTCTCCTGGTTCTTAGCTTTTTCGTATTCAATCTCACTTTTAACTCCCAGGTAATTTCCTGCTGCCATGGAAAATCCGTCGGCAAAAAGGTTGGCAAAGCCCAAAATTAATACTATCCCGACGTCAAGCGATGCCCCGGCGCTACCTGCAACAATTGCAAACGTAGTAACTACGCCATCACTTGCCGCAAAAACCGCGTCGGACAAATAGCCTGCTTTTTCGTGGATTGTAACTCTTGGCATATCATTTCATATTATCACAAATTAGGACTTGCAAGATTTATTCCTTTTGTTAATATGGATTTTAGAGGTTGTGTTTCCCCGCCGAGTTAAACTCGGCAGGGTGATGTACTGAATGGTACGTCAAAGGAATTGGGTGTGAGTCCCAAGCTGTGCCGCAACCGTGAGGTACGTTCAGCTTACATGAACGTACTAGAGCCGGAAAACTAGCAATCTTGTCCTGAGTGGTGAGCAAAGTCGAACCATCGAAGGATATCCCGCGTAAGGAGAAAGCCATGAACAAAAAATTCTTTTTATTTGTTTTAGCAGCCGCAGGAGTTATTCTCACAGCCTTCTTTCTTGTACCTAAATATAAACCACCACAATCTCCCCAAGTTACCCCAACTCCTGAAGCAAATTTACAAAGTGCGATGCTGGTTGTCGATTACGGCGAGGGAGATCCGGTAGTATACTCAATCGAGATAGCCGAGGGTTCGACCGCATTCAGTTTGCTGAAAAATATAACTGAAAAAGAAAACATTTCTCTAGAAACGCAACAATACGACTTTGGGGTATTCGTCAAATCAATCGGAGGCAAGGAATCTTCTGCCGAAATGGCTTGGATATATTTTGTAAATGGCGAGGCAGGCACAATTGCCGCCGATCAAATGAATATAAATCCGGGAGACAGCGTCGAATGGCGCTTTATCAAACCTGAATGAAAAATTCTATATACAAAATACTCAATTCAAAACACTTAATACTAGTCCTCCTATTTCTCGCAGCCTTCTCTGAACGAGTCGCTTTCGATCTTGGACCCAATATTGAACTAGTAACAATGGCAATGATTTTATCTTCGTTTTATTTTGGAAAGAAGGAATCTTTCTGGCTCACGTTTGCGATTATTGCAATTTCTGACAGAATCATCGGAAACTCAAACATTTTTCTTTTTACTTGGAGCGGCTTTCTTATCCCCGCATTTCTTGTGAGTAGTATTTTAAAGGTGTTCACCAAACGAATCACGAATCACGAATCACGAATCACGAAAAAAATATTTGATATCTCTTCCCTCACCCTAATTGGATTTTCCTCAAATATTTTTTTCTATCTCTGGACTAATTTCGGCGTCTGGCTTCTTGGAAACATGTACGCTGAAAATTTGACGGGTCTTCTTATGTCCTACTTTTATGCGCTCCCTTTCTTGAAAAATCAATTAGCAAGCACCCTTATTTTTGTACCCCTTGGTTTTTTTCTAACTGAGTTTTTAATTTTTCTAAATAAAAGATTGTCACTGGGAAGTAGGCTGAATACAGATCCAAGTTTCCGTTTAAAATTGTAAAATGAATATTGACTTCGGGTTTAATTTGGTTAATACTGAATCGTGGCAAAAGATAAGCGAAAATATCGAGATAGAGCTGCGTATTTAATAAATGCTGTGCGGATAAAAAGGAGAAGGTTGAAAGAGATTGCCGTCAAAGTAAAGGGTGGTAAATGTGTAGTGTGCGGTTATAACAAATATATAGGCGCTTTGGAACTTCATCATGTATGGGGAAAGAAAGAGTTTTCAATTGGTGATACAGGATACACATATTCTAAAGAAAGATTACAAGCAGAACTGTCAAAATGTGTTTTATTGTGCGCGAATTGTCATAGAGAAATCGAAGCAGGAATTACTTTTCTACCTCAAACTTCAACTGTTAATCTTAAGATGATATAATCCTTTTGCCTTAACATTATTCCCCTGTAGCTCAATGGTAGAGCGGCTCGCTGTTAACGAGAAGGTTGTAGGTTCGAGTCCTACCGGGGGAGCCAGACTGACGTTATCCGAAGCAAGTCTCGGTCAATACTACCTATAAAACTCACACAAGTTAAGTATCCAAAATAAATTGGAGATAATTTTCTCGATTTATACACTTAAAATCAGAGTTGGAATATGTACTTGTCCAACTACTTGGGGCTTTGGAAACTTTGTAACCGAATTTAAACTCAAAACCTGACAACTTCCCCTCTTTTTCCTCAACATAATCCAACTCTGCACCAGTATACGTTCTCCAAAAATATGTTGAAATTGGGTGCTGTTTATAAGCAAGTAGTTTCATCCGCTCGACGATAAGAAAATTTTCCCACAGTTGGCCGAAGTCATTCCTGTTATTTAAACCACTAAGATTATCAATCAAAATATTTCGAATTCCTAAATCATAAAAATAAATTTTATCCATCTTGACAACTTCTTTCCGCAAATTACGACTAAAACCCTTAAGGCGGAAAACCACATATGACTTTTCAAGCAAATCAATGTAGCGACCGACAGTATCCTTACTCATTCCCAAAGAATTGCCAAGTTCAGTTAAAGAGACTTGAGATCCGATTTGAAAGGCCAGTAGTTTTAAGAGATCGCGGATTTTGGAAGAATTTTTTATTTCCCCAAACTCAATGAGGTCTTTATATAGATATGCGTCGCTCAAGTTTTGCAAATATTCCCTTTTTTGTTCATCGCTGACGATTGAGAAAATTTCCGGATAGGATCCAAAGACTAGTCTTTCTTCAAGAGTTGAATTTAATTCTTCATGATTTGCGTCATAGGATAGCTCCAAAAATGAAATTGGGTAGAGATGATAACTCCAGACACGACCAGTCAGAGGTTCACTTACTTTACTGGCAAGATCCAGTGAAGATGATCCGGTGACCAAAACTTTTAAAGAGGACAGATTGTCTAGAATAATTTTTATTGCGGTGCCAATCTCAGGAATCCTTTGAGCTTCATCTACAAACAACAACTCATAACCCGCAACTAACGATCTTATTCGTTCTAAGCTGAGGCTGGAAAAAACGTCCTGAAAGCGGCTTTGATCACCATTTATGGTTAGTGTTTTTAAGTTAAGACTCTGGATTATTTGAACGGATAAGGTGGTTTTCCCCACCTGTCTTGCTCCATAAAGAACTACACCCTTGTTTGATGAGCTTAGTTTGTCTCTGATCACCGTTGAAAGTGCTCGTGGAATTAGATTCATAGTGGTGATGTTAGCATTATCTTGGCTAACTGTCAAGCGCTATTAGCGCTAATATCGCTGACTCAACAGCATTATTTTATCAGAAGTTAACCTATTCAAGACTACTCCTCGTATTCCAATTCGCACGCAAATTGCGATGAGTATATATTCAAAAACTATCGTTTGCAGTAGCAAACTCATGTTTGTTGAGTATAGAAAAGTTGGCCGACGCGCTTGAAGTATCTTTATCATTTGTTAAAATAAAAATAAACTACTTGTTTTCTTAATATAAAAACTATGCCAAAAGCATCAACGGGTAATAATGGCCATATTTCAAAAGTTGAAATAAAAATGGAGTTGTCACCAGAGCAAGGTGAAGAACTACTAGAGAGCTTGAAAACCCGTTTTGAGAAAAACATGAACAGGCATATTGGTCTTGAATGGGCTAAAGTACAAGCAAAGCTGGAAACTAATACTGAAAAACTGTCCTCACTCAATGCAATGGAGGCAACCGGCGGTGAACCGGATGTTGTTGATCTAGATAAAAAGACGGGCGAATACATTTTTTATGATTGTTCAGAGGAAAGCCCTAAGGGACGCCGCAATGTTTGTTACGACCGAGTTGGGCAGGAGGCGAGGGAAAAGCAAGGGGTGCATCCAGCAGGTAACGCTATTGATATCGCAGCCGCCATGGGCATTGAACTTTTAACGGAAGAAGAATATCGAGAGTTGCAGAAACTTGGAAATTTCGATACGAAGACGTCAAGCTGGGTGAAAACACCGATCAGTATTAGAAACTTAGGCGGCGCCCTCTTTGCTGATCGCCGCTTCGGTCATGTCTTTCTATATCACAACACTGCGCCCACTTTCTATGCCGTTAGGGCGTTCCGTGGCTCACTAAGGGTTTAATGGTGGGTATCACTTACTCTCCCTGAAGGTGGGGCTTTAAATTTACTAGAATTTAGGTAGTGAAAACTTTTTTCCTGTTCCTGAACATGTCAATCAGGGGGGCAAAACTTATTATTAGAATGTGTAAGAGTACAGCTGATATAATTTATTAGGATTTTTTGTTGATTTGTGATATAATACAAACCATAGAGCAGATCGAGGCAATGGATCTGCTTAATTTTTTAACATATTTTGAATTTAGATAGGTAAAGGTACCCCAATTATTTTATTTTTCTTCTTGTATCTTTTCATCTTCTTCAATAATACGTAATAACTTTAAGCAGTTCTATTGCTTTGATCGTTTTTTTAGACATTTCAATGTTCAGACGCAACAATCACAGACTTTTTAATAGGCGGGGTGATTCATTTGGAAATAATAGAAATGGACATTTTGGCCGTGGAAGAAGAAAAACCTCTTTTTATAATCCCACCATGTTCATTAACAATTCTTCAGGAGAGACCCCTGAGGAATTTACTCCAACCCATTCTTTTTCGGATTTTCAAATTCACTCTATTCTGAAACAAAACATCGCTCTCAAAGGCTATAAAGTTCTCACTCCCATACAAGACGTGGTGATACTGCCTATTCTCGAAGGAAAAGATGTCGTGGGTATCGCAAATACAGGTACCGGCAAAACAGCAGCATTCTTAATCCCGCTCATCGACAAGGTAATAAAAAACGATCACGAAAAGGTTCTCGTTATCACCCCAACACGAGAATTGGCTATCCAAGTCGAACAAGAATTAAGACAGCTGGCAAGAGGAACTCGTATAGAGCCGGTTATTTGTATCGGTGGAGTAGGTATTGGTGGTCAAATTCAAAAATTAAGGAGAGATCCCAATTTTGTTGTGGGAACTCCCGGAAGGTTAAAAGATTTAGAAAGTCGAAGACAGTTGAATTTTAACTCGTTCAGAAGTATCGTTCTGGATGAAGTAGATCGAATGCTTGATATGGGCTTTATCGTAGACGTCAGCTATATTGTTTCCAAACTTTCTCGGGAGCGACATTCCCTCTTTTTCTCCGCCACATTACCGGAAAGGGTACAAAAAATTATGAGCAATTTTGCCCGTGATCCACAAGTTATTTCTCTTAATGCCCGGCAAACTCCTACTAACGTAAATCAGGATATTGTGAAATTAAATGGCAGGCAAAAAATAGATGTACTCGACGAACTATTAACTAATAGGGGCTTTGAAAAGGTTCTCGTATTCGGCAGAACAAAAAGAGGAATAGACAGAGTTGCCGGCGATTTAATTAAGCGGAGGGTAAGGGTTGCAACTATCCATGGTAATAAATCCCAAGGCCAAAGACAGAAAGCACTGGAGCTTTTCAAAAACAATAAGGTACAGGTACTTTTGGCAACGGATATTGCCTCGCGCGGACTTGACATTAAAGATGTCACTCATGTTATTAATTACGATCTTCCCGAAACCTATGAAGACTACATTCACCGTATCGGTAGAACAGGAAGAGCCAATAAAAAAGGAAACGCTTTGACTTTCGTTTGATGGAAAGTGAACTGTTTGATATTCTAATTGTATACACAGAAAAACTTGCCACCAGCGCCTCTACTTTAAAAAACGGTGTACTGCTTCCTTTTGCTAAGGGTTCGAATAGTGAAAGTTACAACGTTGTTTACGGATACTTTTTAGAAATCTGCCAAAAGAACGGCTTAAAAGCAGCCTTTACTACTTCAGCCGATATAATCGGTGCTGGTAGATGCCAAAGTTACTGGCTTTATGAAGGTAATAGTTGGGTCAAGGTAAGAAAAACTGGTTACTCGAAAGTAATATTTGACAAATTTTCTCCCGTTAATGAGAAAATCAAGGATAATCGTAGTTTACTTTTTTCTTCCAAGAAAATTAAACCTTTTAATCAGCCATTTCTTTTTGATCTTTTCTTCGACAAACAAAAAACGTATAAAAAACTCCATCAATTTTCCATCCCCACAGTGAGTATTAAAAAAAATACTCTTAAAAGTGTTAATAGCGCTTGTAAAACTCTCGAACAGATAAAAAGCAACCATCCCCACCGCGAGGATTTTTCCGACGAAATTATAATGAAAAACAGATTTGGCGCAGGAGGGATAAATGTCTATAAATTCAGAGTCGGTCAAATCCGAGAAATGGTGAAATCGTTAAAAAAACATAATAAAAAGTCCTTTGTTATCCAGTCATTTGTTAGTTTTGATAAAGGTTTTAGCTACAAAAACTCTCCTGTCTCAACCGACATTCGGATTATATATCTCAGGGGAAAAATTATTCAAACATATATAAGAATGGCTAAAGCTGGTGACTTCCGCTGCAATGAGCACCAAGGTGCAACATTGAAATATATACCAATAAGCCAAGTGCCTACGGATGTTCTTCTTGCTTCTAATAAAATCGCTGAGGTGTTAAATAAACGAAGTTTGTTCCTACGGAATAATAAATCATCGCTATTTGCGCTTGATTTTATAATCAGTAATAACGGTAACATTTACCTTCTCGAAGGAAATACAGGACCGGGTTTAGATTGGAATTTGTCAAGTAAAGAAAACAAAAAAGAAGCTCAGAAATTCATAAGAATCGTTGTAAAGGAATTGGCTAAATTGGCTAGGCAGACCAAAACTTCCAAAAAAGAGTTCGAGAACGTAGTGGTAGGTACTTCGGCAACTTATTCTCCTGTACCTGATATATTCATTTTAAGAGTTACTCCTTAATTTCAAACAGGATCAAAAAATGATATAATTACATCATGATTAACTGGTCGATCGACGAAAAAAAGTTTAAAAAAGAAAATCCCGAAGAATACCGTCTGTGGAGGTTAACTCAGCTAATTAACTATGGATTGGATGGTGAAAAATTAGACAGAGAGGAAGTCAAAAAAGCCTGGCCTTCCATTAAAGACGAATTAGACCCTTATAAAAAGAGGGCATTGGAGTATTTAATATGGGAAAAACTATACTCACTCCCAAACAACTTAACTTTCTGGAGCTTATCCAAAGCGAACCCCAAATAACCAAAAGGTTTTATTTGACCGGCGGCACTGCTTTGGCTGAGTTTTATCTTCATCACCGATTGTCGCATGATATAGATCTTTTTACAGAGGAACAGGAAGTCGACCAGAAATTAATAGAAGCATTTTTAAAAGCCAACTCCGTCAAATTGTCAGTAATCAAAATAAAAAGGAGTCAATTTTTAGGACTTATAAGCTACACCTTAATCTTTACCGATGGCGAAGAGCTCAAAGTGGATTTTAACTACTATCCCTTCCCTCGTATCAGTAAGGGAGTTAATTTCGGAAAACTGGACGTCGATAGTATCTACGATATCGCTACAAACAAGTTGCACACTCTATTTATGAAGCCGCGTGAAAGAGATTATGTTGACCTCTATTTTATTTTAAAAAAAGAAGATTATTCGATTAATAAATTGATTTTAGACGCAAAAGCAAAATTCGATTGGGATATTGACAAAGTAAACCTAGTCAATCAGTTCATTAAAGTTAAGGATATCAAAGAAAGTAGACTTCCCAAAATGCTGGTCGCATTTAAGAGAGAGGACATGGAGGATCTTTACTTGAAGTTGGCAAGGAGTCTTAAAAAGGAAATTTTCAAGACTAAGTGAGTATTTTGGCAACTTCACCTCAACACTTCCGCGAACCTGATATACTTCAAATATGAAGAGGCAGTATAAATTCCTCAAGGGTAAAGCAGATAAGTTTAATAAATACGGTGTTGATTTAGTGGTTTATGGTGAGAATGTTCCCGAGGCAAATGTTGTTCATGTTTCTGTAAAAAAGGGACATTTCGAAGAATTCTATGACGTTAAATGTTATTACATTTATTATATAGTTAAAGGTATAGGCACTTTTGTGTTAAATGATAAAAAAGTTGAGGTACAAGCAACTGACTTAGTCGTCATTCCACCAAAGACCAGAATCCACTACTTCGGTAATATGGAAATGGTTCTTACTGTCGCACCCGCTTTTGATAATAAGAACGAGAGACACGTAAGGATGGTCGACGAAAAAGAAAGCCCGTATTATAAAAGAAGTTAACTAGAGTTAAACCTTGATTTTGTCACAATAAACGAATAGTATATTTATCATGAAAATGGATCCCGTTAGAAAACCGGGATAAAAATATGAAGAACACAAAAAGAAAAAGAGTTTCTAACGGGATGAGTCCGGTTGTACATTTCGAAATGCCATACACTAACCAGAAACGCCTGAGCAAATTTTATTCGAACGTTTTTGGGTGGGATATGCAGTACCTTCCTAAAATGGGAAGTTATGTTTTGGCAATTACTTCTCCGGTGGACAAAAACCAAATGCACAAAAAGAAAGGTGCAATAAACGGCGGTTTTTATCCAAAAGGCCCGTACGGTAACACGCCACATCTAGTAATCTCGGTCGGCAATCTCGAAAAACATATAGAAACAGTTAAAAAGGAGGGTGGAAAAACGGTTGGTAAGTCAATGGACATCCCCGGTATCGGAAAATTTATCATGCTAAGAGACACTGAAGGAAACCGCGTAGGAATGCTCCAAGCATCTATGTAAAAGGTGACATATAATTTCCTACTCTTCTGTTATACTTGATTTAGGCCTCCGGCTCGGAGAGAGGTGATAGATATGATGGGATGGGGATATTCAGGAATGATGAATGGATATGGTCTTTTTGGCTTTTTGACATGGCTGGTCGTTTTTGTCGATCTGGTTTTACTCGGCGTTTATCTCTTGAAGAAATTGCGCTAAGTGAAGTGTTAATTTAGTTTTTATTCAATTCATCAAATATAAATTTTTGTACTCCGGTTAATACACCCTCGCCTTCCTTGGGTGTTAATATAAACTGGCCATCCAGACTTTTTGTTGCAGTAAGTACATTGTTCTCATCTAAGCCAAGAAAGTTAATTTCATATTCTTCCGGTTTTTTTAAAACTTGAGCCAGATTCTTGCTGGTTGCCAAATCCAAATCGGTTCTAACCAGATTTCCGAATTCATTAAATAGATCATCAATCTTTCTGGTCGCATAAATAGAAATAAGTTTACCTTTCATCGCTACCAGAACCGCCCGTTGGCGCTGAGATCTGGCAAAATCGCCTCCATGTTGGGCCGACGCCCGGGAACGGACGAATTTTAAAGAGGCCTCGCCGTCCATTTTTACTTTGCCGGAATCAAAATGTATATGTTCATAACGACACTCAAACTGGTGATGAAGTTCTGTGTCTGAATAAAGCCCATGAAGCCTAGCTATCTCTGCTGCCGACTTTCCACAGGTATCGTTTTCCCGCCCTTTTATCGGGTAAAAGTAATCATCAAAAGTTACCGGAACATCAACCTCTATCTCTCCCAAAATATCAACTATCTTTTTAAAACTTTCAAAATCAACTGCAACAAAATAATGTATTGCTAAACCGGTAGTATCTCCCACAACTTTTTTGGCCAATACTCCCGCTCCCCCCTCGCCTTTGTATTGAGGTTCTTTTAAGGGATAATTCCTGTCGTCGCTGCCAATCGCATAGGCGTGGTTGATCTTAAAATTTTGGGATATGTCGCTTCGAATGGGAATTTCAACCCAAAGATCCCTCGGAACCGATATCAAAGTCAGCTTTTTTCTTTCGGGGTTAATGTTTGCGACCATAATGACATCCGACAAATTTCCTCCGTCGTGACCCGCCCCCCCATAACCAAGAAGAAGAATATTATATGAACCGCTAGCTATAGGGGGGCCATCATCTTCAAGAAAATCTCCTTCTGGGGTCTTTACAAAAACTTTAGAAAAATTTAAGAAAAAATAGCTTGCAAAAAAGCCTGTCGTAAATGAAAGTGCAAAGAGGAATACTAAAAGAATTCTTTTTAATAAGGCAGGCATTCTAACCAGTGTACTATATTTTAAGTAGAAATTATTCCAAGTAGTCTTGCAATTTTCCCGCTGAGCGGGACTGCGCCAAGTCTTACTTGGCTTGTTTTCTTTATTCTAGGTAATCCTGCAACTTTTTTCTTCTTGATGGGTGTTTAAGCTTCCTTAGCGCTTTTGCCTCAATTTGGCGAATACGCTCACGGGTCACTCCAAAAACTTTTCCAACTTCTTCCAGGGTCATTTGCTTATTTCCCTCCAAGCCAAATCTTAACTTTAAAACCCTTGCTTCCCTATCCGAAAGCGTTGCCAAAACCTCGTCAAGATGATTCTTCAAAAGCTGCTTCGAGGCTTGGTCAACCGGTGAAAGTTGACTTTCGTCAGGTATAAAATCTCCCAGGAAACTTTCCTGATCTTCCCCAACGGGTGCCTCAAGCGAAGTTACCTCCTGGGCAATTTTGAAAATTTCTCTAACTCTATCCGCATCCAGCTCTGCTTCTTCTGCAATTTCTTCGGCAGTCGGCTCCCTGCCCAACTCTTGCATCAGACGCCTACTAATCCTATAAAGTTTATTGATTGTTTCAACCATATGTACCGGAATTCGGATTGTTCGGGCCTGGTCGGCGATTGCCCGGGTTATGGCTTGCCTTATCCACCAGGTAGCATAGGTTGAAAATTTAAAGCCCTTCCTCCAATCGTATTTCTCGACCGCCCTTATTAACCCTTGATTCCCTTCTTGAATAAGGTCAAGTAGCGAGAGCCCCCGACCAATATATTTCTTGGCTATTGAAACAACGAGACGAAGATTTGACTGGGTAAGCTTGTCTTTGGCCGCCTTTTCTCTCCTTTCAAATCTTTTTGCAAGCTCAACTTCCTCTTCGGCGACTAAAAGCGGTACCTTGCCAATCTCTCTTAAGTATTGCCTGACCGGATCAGTTGATTCGGCACCTCCAAGTTTTGACAGAATCTCAATTTCCCGTTCAAGCTTTTCCTTAGCCTTTTCGTCTGAATCCATCTCCTCGGCTTCAACCGACTCGAAAACGTCAATGCTTTCTGCCAGAAGTTTGTCGTAGAGATCGTCGAGTTCACCCAAAGCCTGCTCGGCATTAGGGAAAACTTCCAATATGTCATCTTGGGTTAGAAACCCCTGGTCTCTACCTTTCTTGATTAACTCGACTACTTCTTTTTTTGCCATGTCACTAAAGAATTATACCCTTAAAATTGTCGCGCTCAACCTTATTTAATTTTTTAGTTAACTCGCCAAATTCCTCCTCCTTCTTTTTCACCATTCTTGTGTCTTTCAATTTTTCCAAGCCACCAATTTCCAAGGAAACTTTTTCCAATCTATCTCTGATATCAAGAACCCTTAGCTCTTTCTCAATAAACTTAAGCTCCTTTTTTAACTTTTCCGGAGTATCCTCGTCTAATCCTTTTATATCCTCCAATATCAAATCGACATAACCTTCAACGAGTTCGTTTGGCAAGGTCGAAGCAAAAATAGACGGATCAAAACTTTTGTGCTTTTTAGCAAAAGACCTAAATTCCTCCACGATTCTTTTTGCCAAGGGCGTTTGTATTAACTTTAGAATTTGGCTAACTTTGAGAAGAATCTTAGGTTCATAACGAAAGACCACTGCCAAAAATCTCTCTTCTAAAAGTTCACGCCGCGTCTTTGTTGGCGGCTTTACTAACGCCTCGAGCTTGGGCTTTTCAACGTCTTTCTTAACAATTCTGTCTACTTGTTCTGTAACCGCTTCCAAGGATACCCCAAGCTTCTTGGCAACAATTCCGATGTAGTGAGCCTGTACAATTTTATCCCTTATGGCCGAAATTATCGGTACAATCTCTCTACTAATCTTAGCCTTATCGCTACCGCTTAACCCCGGATAGCGCTCAAAAATTAAGTCAATCATAAAATCCCAAACGCCGCTTGCTTTTTCCAATCCTTTCTTTAATTTCTCGGGGTCCTTGCGAGCCGCCTCGTCCGGATCTTTAAATCCGCTAAGCTTTGCAACTCTGATGTCGAAGACGAATCTCTCCGCAATCTCGATTCCGCGCCTTGCTGCTTCACTACCTGCAAAGTCGGCGTCAAGTGCCAGGATCAGTTTTCCGGAAAATCTGGCCAAAAGCCTCGCCTGCTCTTCTGTTAGTGCCGAACCCTTAATCGCAACCACATTTTTTACTCCGACTTGCCATGATGAAATCGCGTCAAGTTCTCCCTCCACAATAACGGCTTCTTTTTTCTTTTTAATCTCGCCCTTAGTTAGGTGTAGGCCGAAAAGAATTTTAGATTTGTGATAGATTTCGGTTTCAGGCGAATTTATATACTTTGCAAGGTTCTCACGTGCTTTCGGAAGAACCCTGCCCGAAAAGCCTACAATATTACCCCTGTGGTCATGCAAAGGAAAAATTATCCTCCCCCGAAATCTATCAAACGTAGCGCCATTTTTTGAATAAATAAGCCCTACCCTCTCAAGGTCTCTAAGAGAGATTTTTTTCTTATCAATCAAATATTTTTTTAAAGCAAGGGGGGTATCGGGAGAATAACCAATTTGAAAAGTTTTAATTGTGTCAAGCTTAATACCGCGCTCATTTTTTAGGTAGTCGAGGGCAATTTTTCCTACATTATGGTTCAGTAGAATAAAGTGATAGAAGCGTAAGGCGTATGAATTTATCTCATATAACCTCTCTTTACTACCCCTATCGACAAAATTTCCACGGGTAAGCTTTACTCCAACCCTTTCGGCTAAAAATTTTAAGGCTTCGGGAAAGTCCATTCCTTCATATTCTTGTAAAAAGGTTAGCGCATCGCCGCCTTTTTGGCAGCCAAAACATTTAAAGATCTGGACCTCGGGTGAAACCATAAACGAGGGAGTCTTCTCGGAATGAAAAGGGCATAAAGCTTTATAATTTCTGCCTGCGCGCTTAAGCTCTACGTATTCCGAAATTAAAGATACTATATCTATTTTGGATTTTACTTCATCAACCTGATCTGCCATCTTAATTCATTATATCAAATAAAACCGAAGAAAGGATGAAAATTAACGAGGACTTTTATATAAAACCGCTACTTCATCTTCGTATACTTTTCCCCAACCATCTAATTCTAAAACCTGCAAAAGGTCAAAATCGCGAGCCTCCCAGCCGAAAACCGAAAGGAACCCCTCAAGTTTCTCGGTAAGATCGTCCAGTTTATCTTCTTCTTTAGGCTTACTCCAAAGTACAATTTCGACATTATATTTTTCAAATACTTTTCTATAGTCAGTTTTCCCCGAAAGTACTTCGTTATAAGTATCAAAGGCTGAAGTTAATCCGGCATTTCCCGGCTTATCCCATCTCCAAGAAGGCATTCTGCCATCAACAAACACCTTTTTTTGTGGCAGATTCCAAATTAAATATCCCCCCCAACCATATTCTGAGAAAATCTCACCTCGGGGTAAATTTTCATTTAGATAGGAAACTGCTTCTTTGGGATAAAAACCACCATAGCCCAAATAACCAGCCTCACGAAATGCAAAAATGGCTTGGATAAAAAAAATTATTAGACTGGTTAACCAAAGCGTTTTGTAAAACTTTGTAAATCTCTCTTGCCCGTTTTTTACCCTCTTTGCATCTCCCAAAAGAAAATTGATTGTCTTAACTGTGACCGGAAGAGCAATAATTACAAATAAAGGCAGGTGTCTTCTTGATAATAATGCCGAGGCCAAAAAGAATATATATAATCCGGCTTCCTCAAACGCCATCCTCTTCCAATATTTCACAAAAAGAGCAAACGAAATTCCTATAAATGAAACTATTGCCAAGTCAAGCATGGTAAGCGCCGGCATCCATTCAACTATGCTAAAACGAAGTTTGGTATCTGAAACGCTTGACAAGGCTTCCCTCCAAATTCCCGGGCCGTAAGGATTAATCAAGGTCACTAATATGCTTGCAAGTAAAATCACCCATTCGCCAATCAATGCTTTTCTGGTTCTTACAGACTTTAAAAATAAAAAAATAAAAAATGTTATCAGACCTATCAAAAAACTTCCGTGAAGATTTGCCCAGATAAAAAAAAGTGATGGAATAATATATTTGGCTTTTCCCAAATATGATTTAAAAAGAATAAGAACCAAAAAGGACAGCATTAACCAACTGACGATTTGGGCACGGATTCCAAAAAAAGTAAAAAAAATTGAAGCACCTAAAAGAACGGGGAAATTTACAAATGCTCCCAGCTTTTCGTAAGACAATTCAAAAAGACGCGGTTTCAAAAACCTCGTATTAATATAAAAACCCAGGTTTTTGAAAATCTTTTTACTTAGAACCGGCTTGCCAAAACTAAAAGAAACTATATAAAGAACTAAAACCGCCAGAAGTGATTCGAGCAGCGATAGTCCAAAATAACCAAGCTTTGAATATATAAAATAGAAAATAAGCGACTGACTCCAGGCATGATCCACCCAGGGAAAAGTGGGCATCGTATAAGAAAAGGGGTCGGTTTTAGGTATGCCGGAAGTTAAATATATTTCACCCGCTCTTAGTCTCCAACCAAAATCCGGATCCAAAAAAATAAGTCCCTTAAAGCAAAATAAAATAAATATAAAGATAGATAAATAAATATAAATTCTTTTCAACATAACTAATTAACCTACCCACCACCAGTTTACAAAAAAAAGTGACGTAATCATAAGTAATAAGAAAAATATAGAAAGTACTATGAAATATTGTTTACCCTTTAGTATTTGTGATAAATAAATAAAAATTGGAAAATTTACTGATTGATACCTTGAAAATGACATTGTGTCACTTACCAAAAGGGGTGACAGCCACAAACATAAACTCACCAACCAATAAACTCGCGGTAAAATTTTTTTACTCTTAATCAATAGAAGTAAGAATATAAATACCGTTATAATATCAACCTGAGAAAAGTGAAAAAGGTGAAGAGGAAGGAAAGGAAAAAGGAAAATAAGAGCTAAGTTATTGAAAATTGATAAAAAAGGGAATTTTGCAAAAGGACTCCAATAAGATCTGGCTAATAAAAAATAAATAAAACTTCCAGTGTTGTGATAGTTAAAATACACCCAAATCATAAACGGTACAAATAGTAAGAATGCAGATATTAATAACTCGGATAATCTTATTTTCCGTTTGTGAAAATCCCGGAAAGCAAGGTAAATAAATAGCAGATTAAGTAAAAAACCGCTAGCTTTGGTGATATTTAATAAAGATAAAAAGAGGGACGATTTATAATATTTTTTTTCTAAAAGAAAATAGCTAAACCAAAGCAATAAAACAAGATATACCCCTTCTGTATAATAACTTCTAAAAAAAATGGCAAAGGGAAAGAAAAAAAGAATGTATATTGCCTTTAGAGAAATTTCATAACTAAAGTGCTTCTTAATAATATAAATGAAACTAAAAAAATTAATAGCCACCAAAAGATTTGAAATTAAGAAAGCGGAAACTTCAATATCTTTAATGACCGAATTAAATAACCTTATAATTAGTGGATAAAAAGGAAAAAAGGCATAAGCCATCTGTTCCGATTCCCCTGAGTTTTCTGATATTTTCGCATATCCTTCACGAGCAATTTTCAAATACCATTGTGCATCAAACTGTCCCAGAGAGTTAAGTAAACTAAAAGATTTACCCTCTGTACGGACATCTTCTATAAAATGATTTGAGTTAATATTATAGTTAAAGCCGTTAAAACTAACCTTGGAATGAAATATTAAGATATTAAAAAAGAATAAAATATTTAAAGTGATAAAAATGATGAATTGAAAGTGTAATTTCAGAAAACTATTTATTGTCCTATTAATAAGAATAAGAGAGGGCATAGTTACATTATTCCACTTTTTTAAACTTATATGGATGAAGGTCATCCTGGTTCAAATAACTTTCGTCGGGCAATAAATCCATGTTCGTGTTAAATACTTTGTTAAAAACAATTCTAAAAGTATTTACAGGGGTAAGGCTGGGGTAAAACTCTTTAGCGTCAGTATCTGGAATATAAATCGCATTAAGGATTGCGGTTTTTTCTTTTACCTGATCGCTGGTTCCCTTAAACCAATCAAATCTATGGTCAAACTGCAATATCCCAACTGGATATTTACCTTCGTCGGATTGAATAACAATTACGGGTTTTCGTTCAGAATTTTGAAAGATTTCTGTTATCAAGTCCTCAAGAAGTTTGTTTGTAATTTTAACTTGAATTACATAACTTTCTTTTTCTTCTATTCTAGCCTCATCTCTATTAGTAACATAGTTTCCTTTTTCATCAAAAACATAAGGGGGGTGAGTTATTAAAAGGTGGGCAAAGGTAAAAGTAGACTCATTAATAAGGGGTATTTTTTTTAGATAATCCAATTCATATAACGTTCTATCGTACTGTTCTTTACGCACCCCCTCTGCAAATAGTTGATCTTTTACGGGATAAAAAACGGTATTTTGTAATAGATTCTCCGAAAATTCAGGGGTTACCTGAATGTTTATATTTATATCGGCAAAGTCGTTTTTTCTGGTTGGCTCCCACCATGAACCCAAATGAATATATTTATAGCCTTTGTCTTTAAGCGTTTTTACTACTAGGTTTTTTTCAAGAAGCGAATATACGGGACCCCAAGATTCGGAATTTTCACCACCATTCTGAGATAGATAATTTATATATTGCATATTTAAAGAGGAAGCAAGGGACTGTCCGGTTTTTAGATAGTTTGACCTGCTTGCCTCAGCAACATAAAATCCTTTCTCACGCAAAAAATTTAAAAAATCGCTATTATCAAATCCGTAATTTTCTTGAAGAATATCATTCCTTAAGTATCTATCAACAATTATGTAATAAATGTCGGGCAAGTCAGTATCTTCCTCGCTATCCTTCTGAACGGTTAAAACGTCAATGGTATTTATCGACTTACTTAGAACAGAGTTATTACTCTTCCAAGGCTTTAGAGTAACCAATCTAGCAAAAGAAATAAAAATCAAGAAGATCGAAAAAAGGGATAGAAATTTATTTATAAGCGTTAAATGAGAATCTGTCCACAATATAAAAAAAAGGGACACCAAAAACAAAGCTATCCAAAAAATAAAAAACCACGGATAAACAGTTAATACTCCGTCTACCGATAAAATTTTTCTGAATGGAGAAAAGACGGGTTCGAATGAAAAGACAAAAAAAATAAAAACGAAAGTAATTAGTGAGGCTTTAGCAATCTTTCTAGTAGCCATAAAACTTCCTAAATAAGAAGCTAAAGAAAAAAATAATACGACTATAGTGGGGTCAACGACGTCTCCAAAAGAAACTTGATTAAAGTTTTTTAAATATAAGGAGAATATCGGAAAAAGCGAAAAAAGGAACGGATATGCGATAAGAAATATCATTTTCTTTTCATCAAATACATTACTCTTTCTGAATTATAAATCCTAATTTTTTTACGGATATAAAAAAAATTGGAAAACTCTTTTTCAAAATTTTCTTGATTATATTCAGAAAAAATATCTTCCCTATTTAAAAGTAATCTTTTAATTTGAAAGTCCCCCTTTGGAACAAATTCAATAATAAGCCACTTGCAAATATGCTTAAAGAAGTTTGCGATTTTTGATAAAGGCAGGTTATGTGTAATTGCAAAATGATGTATAAGCGCCAACGCTAAAGCAACATCACACGGACCTCTTTGAATTAAAGAGTCTCTTTCCTCGTTTGCCCAACCTATTCCAGAACTTGGGTTGGTTAGATCCAAAAAAAGGGGAAGTACATTTGTTAAATGTCTTTTTTTAACCTCCTTATAATCTTTCTCAACCGCTAAAATATCATTGTCAAAATCGACAATAAAAGTATTTTTTACATCTAATGCTTTTGAAAAGTAACCAATATTCGACCCCAAATCCCACAGCATATCAACCCTGCCAATCTCCTTAAATAAACCCTTTACAATATTTTTTTTATTTCTTAGAGACCGATTGCCGTAGCTATCTTTTTCATAATAATCTAGCCATTCTGTTTTTTTAGTTCTTAAATCTAATTTAGATATAAGGTTTTCTAAGTTATTGATAATCGCAAATAGTGAATTTTGAGATATATAAGATTCCTTTCTCTTTACAAACTTATCCTCGAGAAAGCTCTCTGCTTTTGAATGCATATGTATATTAGTAAGTACGGAAAAATTAAGAATCGAGCTCAATGGTAAAAGCTTACTAGTAAGGTCAAGTGGAATTCCGTCGATAAATATTCTTGAAAACTGCATCAACCTGTAATCTTTATATGCTGCCAAAAGAAGAGGAGACAAAAGATGCCGGCAAAATTGCTGATAGGCTATCCAAGGGGTCCCTTCTTTGTATTTTTCAAACGATAAGGTATCGATAAAAATCGGCTTGCCTTGCAAAAACTGGACATTGTAAGCACTGGCATCTTTCAAAATCATCCCCTTTTCAATACTTTTTCTGTTTATTAATAGTGTAAGAAGGGCGGCGTCTTTTAACTGACTAAAACACCATTCATATGGATATGAAATAAAGGGAATTTTTTCCGGTTTAATTATTTTGTAAGTATTGGGGTAACTACTAGGAAACTTTACACTTTTATGAGAAATTAAATAACCCTCCTCTGTAAGCTTTTTATAAAGGCCGCTTTTGACAAAGTAGTCGAAATTGTCTTTATAATTAATATCGACTCTTCTTAGAAGTTGACCATTTTTTATAAAAAGAAATCCGCTTGGATCCCTAAACGAACCCTTTGAAAACTTACTCGTTTTTGGAGAGTTTCTCATCATTTTTCTTGGAGCTGCCTTTGGAAAACACATTCTTAATTTTTCTCCAATAAACTTTCAACATAAACAATCCTCCAAAAATTACTCCCAAAATAACTTGGGTAAGATAGCTTCCGGAACCAGGATCTATATATGCATAAACGCTTTTAGGAAAAACAAATAAAAATACCGACATAATTAAAATTAAAATGATCATACAGATGCGAATTATTCTAACATACAAACTAGTTTAGAAGTAAGATTCTAAAAGCACAAGGTAAAATGGCGGAGACGAGAGGATTCGAACCTCTGGTGACCTTGCGGCCACATTCGCTCTCCAAGCGAACCCGATCGACCACTCCGGCACGTCTCCTTTTACTCGTACTTTCTTTTAGTAAAAGAAAGTACGACAAAGAAAATACAAAAACGTTTCATTATATCAAATCATCTTGTATCCCCAAACTTAATAAGTTGTGGGCTCTATCCAACATTTTTTTCTCTCCAGGATGGGTGAGTTTTTTTCGTGCGTTTTCATAAATTAACCACTCAACTTTTTCCGTTTCAAAACCGGGACCTTCCGGAAGATCTTTCACCCATTCCATTAAATAAAAAGTAACAAATTTCAAAATACGATCTCCTTCATGCGTATAAAAAAATCTCTCTGTCCCAATCTTTTTTATAATCTTTGCTCCAATCCCACCTTCTTCCCTAACCTCTCTTAGAGCGGTACTTTGAAGTTCTTCAAGCGTCGATTTTCTTTCACCTCTAGACAGCGGTCCTGGGTTTTTTCCGCCTTTTTCCTCATCAATCCAGCCTTTAGGAAGCCTCCAAACACTTTTAGGATATTTCTTACTGGGAGACGACTTTGCCACTAACCATAAAACGCCTCCGTTCATTTTCTTGTAGACAATCCCTCCGGTTGAGAATTCACGCTGCATACCCTTGATTTTAACTGAAAGAGCCAGGGTTATGAAGTCATCTGGAAGTTAATTTTTTTCCTCTGGTTTTCTTTTTTTAACTTTTCCAGAGTTTCTTTGGCCGCTTTTAACATAGTTTTATCTCTCTTAGAGTCAATCCTCTTGAGCGCCTTAGAATATTCGAGCCAAAGAAACTCTGGAAAACCAATGGCTTCGCCTGCTAATGATCTGGCAACCATCAGGTAATAAATATGTCTTTGGGGGAGGCTTCTACCATTAATTGTGGTTGCACCGCCGGCCCTTCCTGCTTCTTCCAGAACCCTTGTGCTCATGCCGCCTTTTTCTCCCATCATCCGAAGAGCTGCTCTGACTGATGATTCTCCTTTTCTTACCAGAACCTTGGGAATTTCCCAGCCTTCGACGTCCCCCTGTTTGACAAAAAACCAGCGAGGCTTTCCTTTTACGTCTTTGAAAACACACGCAGCAGAAACAAGGACTGTATTTTTATCCAACATAACTTGTGCGCTTTCGAGCCCAAACGACTCCGCGAACGAACGTGAGCGGAGGAGGCGGGATTCGAACCCGCGTGAGTCTTGCGACTCAGAGGTTTAGCAAACCTCCCGAATTGACCAAACTATCGGACTCCTCCTTGTAGGTGGAATTATATCATTGATCAAGCCCTATTGAAAAGCTGTTAGCTAAGTAGTGTATAATAATTTTAACATGCCCAATCAGAAAAATAACCAAACCCCACCACCCCAAACGGCTCAACAGGCGCCCGTCCAGTCTGCCCAAACTCCGCTTCCAAGACCCGAGCCGGAAAAAGTACTTTTTTCCTGGAGAGCTCCGGCAAGAGCTTTTAAGAAAAGGGAAAGAGAATTCTGGGTAAGGTTAGTTGTGATTGCCTCAATTTTTGGATTTATTCTTTTTATCGTTGAGGGCGCAATGCCTGTTGTGCTTTTGATCGCTTTGGTCTTTCTTTTTTATATATTGTCAACAGTTGAACCGGAAACGATCGAATACGCCATTACCAACAAGGGAATAAAAGTTGCTGACAGAAGAAACGACTGGGAGATTTTCACTCGTTTTTGGTTTACTAAACGCTTAAATACCGATTTATTGATTTTGGAAACCCTGGCTATTCCCGGAAGACTAGAGCTGGTGATTAATGAGAGCGATAAGGAAAAAACTAAAAAGACTCTTTCTCTTTATATTCCTGAGGAGGAAGCAGCTCCCACAAGAATGGATAAAGCTTCAGACTGGGTTTCGAAAAAATTATCCTAAGTCCCTTCTTTAACATAATAGGATTTTGGCTTCAAATCTGGTAAAATTAGTCAATCTTTTATAAGTTGTCCTCGTAGCTCAATGGATAGAGCATCGGATTGCGGATCCGGGGGTTGTGAGTTCGACTCTCACCGGGGACACTTGGGTGGGATGCTGGAGTGGTCTAACAGGCTGGTTTCGAAAACCATGCGCTTCGCAAGAGGCACGGGGGTCCAAATCCCTCTCCCACCGCCAGATACCAGTCGGTATCTGGCTGACAGGTATCGAACGGTACCTGTCGCCTTATCTAGCAATAGTTAATCCCCAAACTTCTCCTGCTCCTCTTCGTTTCAAAACTTTAGCAGCCTCTTTCAAAGTCGAGCCCGTTGTGTAAACATCGTCGAAAAGCAGAAAAGATTTGTTAATTGGTTGATTAGTTAATTTGTGTTTCGAATTAAAAGCAAAGACTCCACGAACATTCTCCCGTCTTTCTTTGCCTTTGAGCTCGGTTTGGGGGCGCCGAAGTCTTTTCCTGATAAGAATATCGGAATTAAAATTCCATCCCATTTGATCTGCCAAAAGTTCACCGATAAGTTCGCTCTGATTAAATCCACGAAAATTTTCTTTAAGGAAGTAAAGAGGAATTGGAGTAAGTATTGAGTTTTTAGGAAATATCGGTTGGTTCACAAGGTAAATTGCCATGTATTCTGAAAGCTCTTTGGCAATCTCCTTTGCAAATTTATATTTAAGCTTTAAAATCGCAGTCCTGACTACTCCTTCATAAGCCCAGACGGAAAAAACGCCGTTCAATCGAAGTTTTTTAAGACATTTGCTATGAGTAACTCCGTCAAGAGCGGCCTTTTCGCAGTAAGGACACAGCTGCTTAAGAAAGGGAATCCTATCAATACACAAGCGGCAAATATATTTTCCTTCTCTGCCACATCCTAAACATGTTTTTGGGAATATTAAACTAATTAAGTCCATTTTGAGGTAAAATAGGTTTATGCGAATTATAAATAAAAAGGCTAAATTTAATTATAATCTCTTCGAAAGAATCGAGGCGGGGATATCTTTATTGGGTGCTGAAGCAAAAGCCGTAAGGGGCGGGCACGTAAATCTTTCTGATTCTTTTGCGAAAATTATTGACTGTGAAATCTATCTAGTCAACGCAAACATACCGGTTGAGGGAAAAAAAGAATATTCATCAACAAGAACCAGAAAACTCCTTCTTCATAAAGACCAAATTGTCTCCCTTCAAACGAAAATAAAACAAAAAAAATTAACTCTTGTTCCGACCAAAATCTATACTAAAGGTAATTTAGTCAAAGTCGAACTCGCTTTGGCAAAATCAAAAAGAAAATTTGAGAAAAAGGCTAAGCTTAAGAAAAAGGACATCCAAAGGGAAATTGAACAGGAGATTAGAGGCAAAAGTTAAATTGGTTGATTTCAGTCGTGGTGAGAGGTATAATTACTCATACCTAACAAAATTGTGTAGCAATTTTGAGAGGAGAAACAAGCGAAAAGTCGAAGTCCTGAGTTTAACGGGGGACGAAGACACAAGCGCCCGTTTCGACAAGGGGACGATCGGTTTCGACGGAAAATGTTCTTTAAAATCTGCAAGCAAAGTTTGACTAACACTTTTCAAAAGAAGTCAAAAAATAATTGCTAAACCCAATTATAAATTCGCATACGCCTAAAAAGTGTTTTTGCGAATGTTTGCTGTTTTGTTTCTCAACCGAAATAGACAAGCATAAACCAGTTGGGATGCGGTAAATACCACTGACTTTAGGTATTTTCCAAAGTTTTAAAGTCAAACTTCCAATTACTTTGTTGGTTTCTTGAATTGGGAGTCATGAAAAATCAACAAAGCTTGTAGAGGATTTTGAATTCATTTTTCGGACGAGGGGTCGATTCCCTCCGTCTCCACTAAGTAGGAAATTATGCCCTTTTAGAAGGGTAGCGAATGGTTCATTGAGGCTATATTTCGTCACTTTCTCATTGTCCACAAAAAAGTTCGTAAAGATTAAGCGGCAAATTTTGTCTTTTGCCATCGCACTTCCAGATTTAACGATAAGTAAGGCGTTTTTTGATAAGTTCAAGAATTGCTCAAGACTTAGTTGTTCTTGTTCAGGTTTATCAAGGAGTTCTTCCAACTTCTTGATTTGTTTTTCTAAACTAAGTTTCTCCTGTTCAAGTTCAACCATCCTTTTTTGGTGAGCCTGCCAAGAATAAGACTTTGGTTTAAGTTTATATTCTCCCAAAGCTCGTTGTGTAAGCTCCCGTTCCGTAATCTTAGTTGCACCCTTTTTGCTATGAAGCTCTGCTTTAAGTTCCTTTCTTCGTTCCTCATTTATTGCTGTAATTGCTTCAAGACTTCTTTGGTAATCTTCTTCTGTTAGACCCAGACCACCTTTCAGAAAGTCGTATATGAAGTCTAAGACTACTTTGGTTCTTATTGAGGCTCTTATTTGTTTTTCTTTAGATAGTTCTTTATTCTTTTCTTTGGTTTCAGATAAGTTACGCTTGCATTTAGCGTTATCACATCTTGCATACAGATACTTGCTTGTTTTACCCGTAGAAGGTGCAACACGCATATTACTTCCGCAATAAGCACATCTAATCATCATTTTAAACGGGTAAAAGTTCTCCTTATGAGGTTTATGGGGTTTCATTTTACGATAGGTCAAACTTTGAACAATATCGTAATCTTCTTTGCTTACAGCACGAACAAAATTGTAAATCTCTCTTAAATCAACATTCTGTTTGGCTTGTATCAATACACCATAGTAAAAAGGGTCTTGGAACATTCTGCTTAGTTTTTGCATTGTTATTTTCTGTTTTTCTCCTGAGCGTTTAATAAGTCTATAAAACCCTTGTTTATTCAAGTAATCGTTTATTTTCTCAATAGACTCTCCTTTTGTTCTCATTTCCCAAGCCTTGCATATTAGTTCGTGGTTCTTCTTATCTGGGCTGTAAAAACCATCTTCATTTATATAGCCATACTTAGGAGTAGCAGTTTTGCCTTCAACTAAGTTACCTCTAACACCCCTTGTTATGTCTTGGGACAATTTATCAGAATACTGTTTTGAAAGTACAAAGGCTAAACCTAATATCATCTTTCCGTTTGCATCATTAGTGAAATAATGAGTAATAAACTTAAGGTCTTTTATTTCACCTTCATCTATCATATTTATTATTTCTCCACCCTCCTTCATATTTCTTGCCAGCCTATCAGGATGCCAAGCTAAAATAGCATCATATTTGCCAGCTTTAATATCTCTTAACATTTGGGTAAACAATGGTCTTTGGTCAGGCTTTTTAGCAGACCTTTTCTCAATAATGGGTTTACCAACTATACGAAGGTGGTTCTTTAAAGCAAAAACTTCACATTCTGCGATTTGGTCTTCTACGGAACGACCTTGTTTTTCGGGGTCATCAGTGGACTTACGTGCATATAAAACATACTTTAACTTCGTTACATCAATTTCTTCTTCCATATTTTCCCAATTAAAAACCACCCAATTGATGTAACCAAAAGGGTGGTTTGAATAATCTTAAATTAGCTGGTTGGTTATATCAACCTACAATGAAGTATAACACTAATTAATTTCAGTTTATTACTTCCTTTTTTTCTTCTACAAGTTCTTTCATTACGCCCAATAGTTCCTCATTATCCATATTCTTAAGTTTCTGAGCATATCTTGTTTTCATAAAAGGAGGCTCAACAAAAACCGCCTGTGGTTGTACGTTGTTCAAACCAAGAGCTTCCCGTTCTTCCTTTAAACCTATTTGCATACACCTAAGAGCTTCAGCAAAATCTTTTGGTTTACAAGTTTCAAGAGCTTTGAGAGCCATTTCTTGTAAGTGTTTTGCAATTGAAGCCTGTCTTTTTCTTACGTCAGCTTCAGTGTCGCTAAGTGAGGCTATAAGTTTTTCTCTTATGGCTTTTTCTAAGTCCGCTTCGTATAACTCTTTTTCTTCTCTCCAACCTTTTGTCTTTCTTGTTACGAAGCCATTTATTTTGATGCTCTCAGCTTCCAGAAACGCATTTACAGACCTTGCACCACTGTAGAGGTACTTCTTTCTTAACTCACTCCAATTAGTCCTCATAGTATTATTTTACACCCCATTTATACGCAGTTTGCACCCTATAAAGTTCTTACTCGTGTAAAGGTTTTATTATATTTCCGCTTCCAACTTCTCAATGATAGATGTTGATGAAGATATTTCTTTTTTAATGTTTATTAATCTTGCACCCAAGCTCTTAGCTCTAAACTTCTTTTCTTTCCAGAATTTATCAGATAGCGGGTTAGTAAATAAAAAGTTTGGATTTATTTTTTCTGTAACTTTTGTTAGGACTGAGCTTGCTTCATTAGCAGAAAAACTGTAAACAGTTTCTATTGAAAAAACATAATCAACACTGATTAACTCAGACATAACTTTACTTCTTTGTTTTAGGTTGTATATAGGTCTACTGCCACCTTTTGATAACTTAATGGTTTTATCGTTATCTAAACCTACAATTAAGATATCGCAGTGTTCTTTAGCTTCTCTCAAAAACTCAATGTGTCCAATGTGCAAGATATCAAAACAGCCAGTAATCAAACCAATGGTTTTGCCTTTCTTTCTTATTACGTTAACTATTGAAGCTACTTGGTCTAAAGATTTAATTTTATTAGCATCTTTTCTTGACTTTGGCATATTAAACCTCGTAGTTGCTCAAGCAACTAAGTAGAAATTGTCTTTTTTGCTGGTAGCTTAATTTAACAATTTTCTTTGCATTTTCTAAACGAAGCCTTTTATACCTTTTGTCAATGTAATTTAGCTCCCATTCAAGAGCATCTTTTACCAACATATTACGATTTCCGCTTATCATCATTGACCTTACTAAACCAAGTGGGGATAAAGCCGCCATTTCGTCTGCTGTTGTTATTAAAACTTCATCATCAGTTTCAGGTTCTCTATCTATGCTTTCAATAAGTCGTTTTACCTCTTTTATTTTATCTTGGGGAAAATCTTTTATTTCTTGTAAGATAGCTTCAGCGATTTTAGCTCCATCTTTGCCTTCTCTTTCTTTGTCTTGAGAGTTTGAAGCATCGTGGAATAAAGCAGAAGCCCAAAGAGTTTCTACATCATATTTGCTTCTTCCTCCAGCTTTCAATAACTCCTCTACGTTCAAAATAACCTCAACTGCGTGTCCGTAATCGTGGAAGCGTTTATTGTTCTCAAGTATCTTTTTAGCTTCACCAAATAGCTGTTTCAATAACCTTTGCTTTACCAAGAGTTCAACCCACTTCATCTTAATATCTTTCTTTGTTTTAGTAGCCTCTTTGAGCAAATCTTGCGTAAGCATATAAATGATTTTGTTTCCGCTGTTATCTCGCATTGAGTAAACGTTTTCCTTAGCTTCCTTTGATTTTGTGTCAATATTAGCCATTCCAGCCATCAACTCAGCCAATTTCTTACCTGTATCAAGGTTTTTAAGCTTTTTGATTACATTTTTGGGGTCAATTGCTTTATTCATATAAGAAGTTCTTACACAAATCAGAACTTATAAACCTGATTATACCGCACTTCTTGTGGGTTTTTCAGAGTGTTTAAGACAAAAATAGCTTCCTTTATCTTTTCCTCGTCCCAATGTTTGATAATTGAATAAGTCAGAGGTTTAAGGAGTTCGTGATAGTTCGCTTCATCTCCACCACTTCGCTATAGCTTCGCGGTGCGTAGCACAAGAAGTTAGAAATGTTCCAGTTCAATTGAAAGAAGTTTGTCTCCGGTAAGAAGAATTAGTTTTTTCTCTTTTTCCGATACAACAATAGATTTTGCGTCTTTTATTTGATCAGACAAATATTGTGCCTTATATTCTCCTTCCTTATCTACAACAACCACTCGGCCATTAGTGCTGTCTAAAATATAAAAACTTTCGGTCTCTTCGCTAGCGAAGACCGCCCTCGCTTTATCAATTTCTGGAGAAACATTTTCAAGATTAAATGTCTGCAAGTTCCCCGAGGTTAGTTTTAAAATCTTTCCGTCGTCTTTTAAAACCCAGATCGAACCATTAATAACTATTTGAGAAGCATCTGTTAGATCAACGACCGCGCCCTCTGTTAGCCAGCTCCTTCTTGCCGAAAAACCGTCCTCATGAGAAGTGTAGCGCCAAATGAGAGAAGCGCTTTTTTCAAGAATGTAAAAGTTGCCCGCATATGAATAGGCTAAAACTTCCCCGCTCCAATCCACTTCAATCACCTTTTTATTACCTTCAAAAATCTCAAAAACACCCTCCGGAGTAACAGTGAAAATTCTATCAGAATAGACGGCAATGGCCTCTGCCTTATCAATGAGATTCGCTCCGGCAACAACTTCTGCTCTTTTGGAATCAGCCTCAACTCTTATAATTCTTTTTCCTTCTTTATCGAATACAAAAATTTTTCCGTTGGAAAAGACCAGGTCCTCTCCGTCAAATCCTTGACTCAATAATCCCAGATTAACAAAAGTTGAGGGTTCTTGGTCATATTCGGCTAGAATCACTCTTTCCCCCTCCTCAATCTTTTTTTTAAGTTCTGTAACATCTTCTTCCTTAAAACCCTCTTTCGATAAACCCAAAACTTTTTGTCGAGCTTGGTAAAAAAGATCTCTGGCCCTGTCCGGATTCAAGGAGTAAAGGGACTCTGCCTCATCTAATTCATGCGTCGCTTGTAAATAATTCTTTTCAAACTCTTCTCGTAAATCTCTATTTCTTTTCTCTCTTATTCCAAAAAAAATACTAACAATAAGAGCTACAAGAAGGATTCCGCCTACGCTTGCCAAAACCTTCCTTCTGGGCGAAAGTGCGTTTTCGCCCCCCACGTTTCGAACATAAACGGCTTTTTCTTTCAACTTCTCGAATAAACCGGAACTGCTTTTAACTTCTCCAGAAAAAATTCTCTTGGTTTCTGGCTCAGGGACGGTAACGGATTGATCCAATTTTGGCTTAAGATGAATGAGTTTTAGAAAACTTGCACCAATGCCGCCGGTTAATTCTCCTGAATGGATGATTGGCGCCAAAGCTTCGGCAGCCTCTTTTGGATCTTTACCTTGAATTGCTCCTTTGAGAACTCCTTCTGGGGATTTACTGAAAAATTGACTTGTTCCCAGGATAAAAAAATCGCTTTCTTTGGGAATACCGGACGCCACCTGAACTTCCCCGGTTTGACTTTTAAGAATGGTTGATAAAGTTCCTTGCCTCAAAACGGCAATCCGCGCCCCACCGCCGGCGGCAAGATAAAAAATATTATCGATAAGTACTCCGCAGGCTATCTGAATATCTTCCCACGAGGAAAATTCGCTTATAACTTTCTCGACAGAAATCTTCAGCCTCGAAAAGGAACTGCCCCCCCCTTCGCCAAAATACTCCTCGTGAAGACGCGATAAAACTTCTCTTCCGGCAAGAACCGTATCTAGCCCGGAATCCTTACTTACTGTGGAAATTACCGCAAAAATTTTTCCCCTAAGTTTATATTTCTCCTCACTTTCTGGACTGAATTCATAAACTTGTGCCCAACCTGATACGTCGGGATTGCCTGTAAGTTTTGCCGATATAACGTCATACGACATAATAAAAATCTCTCTATTTATGAAGTCCAGCCTGGCTCTAAAGTACGACTAGAGACAATAAAAAAACAATAACCGCTAATAAAAAATGGACAATTCCCAGTACCTTTATTTGTTTTTCAAAACCGACTTCCAGGGTTTCCGTCATAACACGGATTTGCTTTATGACAACTCCGGCAAAAAGAATATAAAGCAAAAGAAAAATCCAAACCGCAATCTTTACAATTGTAAAAACCGAGGGGGCAATGCCTTCAAAATTTTCCATATTAGCGTACTCTTCCTTCCAGTTTTTCCTGTTCCTCCTCTATTCGCGATTCTCTTAAAATCCTGGCTACTTTGTCGGGGTTGGGTACTGCTTCAAAAGTAATTAAGGGAATAGAAGCAGCGGTTTGTATAACAACGTCTCCGAAATTGAAAAAAGTCCTAATCGAACCCACAACGCGGGGCGTGACGTCCTGGATCTGATCTATGTTGGCGTCGGTAATTTCTCTTGATACAAGGTTAAAAAAATCAACCTCGATTATCCTTTCATCCGTAACAATGTTTACATGGAAAAACCAGCTTAAAAATTTTTCGAGGATAAAAGCAAACGTAATGAGATACCAAACAAGAGGGAGGATGATCTGAAAACCGGGCGGTAAAAGCTCGTACGGCAAAATTATCGGGAAAAAAGACGGAGCCAAAAGCATCAAAAAAGCGGTAACCAACCATTGTAAATTGGTTATGGGGTGGCGGCGTAATAGAAGTACCACTTTTTCCTCAGGATCGGCGTTAACAAATCTAACAAAGTCCGGATAATAACAAAAGGCGGCTAGGGGATTATGGGTGTGGCCGGGAAGTCTGTGTCTTTCAGATTCTTTGGGCTCAACAAAAAACGGCTTCGTTTTAGAAGATTTTAGCTTGGAAGATTTTGTCTTTTCTTCTGAAATAAAAACATCAGGCATAAATTAGTGATTGGTTATTAGTGATTAGTTATTAGTAAAATAATTAAACACACTTATTATAGCACTCTAATTAGCTTTGTTTTTTACTAACTACCAACAACCACTTACTAATTACCATTTAAAGCTTCTCTATATTAAATAGACTACTTTTCAATCCAATGTAGCCCGGAGCCCGTAAATTAAAGGCCTTTTTAAATTCCTCGCCTGACATGCTGACCGATCCTTTGTTGGTTGCGAAATTCAAGCTCTGAGTTGACCCTGAATTTGAATAAGTAACCGAAACGCTTGAAACCGAATTATATCCTCCAATTGAGGCAAGTTCGCTTAATGAATACGGATTTCCGTTCCAACAGTTAGTGTCGACGGGAGAAATTCTTGAAACGTCGCCTCCTCCCTTATATAAAATTTGCCAAGCATTTAGGATATCTGCCAGTTCTTCGCTTTTTAACCATGGGTTACTCCTGCCACAAGTGCTGCCAGCGCGCGTCCGATACCAAGCTTTATAAAACCATGGAGAACTTGCAATTTTTTCGTAAGCCTGGCCCGGCCAGTCGCCGTCTTTGGCGTCTTTTATTCCGCTCCATCCCCACTGAGAAATAGTAAATCCCCCTGAAGTTGATGCATAATAAGTTGTTGCGGGAGCTCCCCCTTTGGTCATTACCCAACCACGAGTTGCGTAAACCGCCTCCGCCCACTTGCCGGACTTAAGCTGCGGCTTATAAACCTGGCACGCCTCGGTTGTACAAATAGTACCAGCTCCATTATTGGTTACAGCCAACGCATAACTTCTTGCTGCAACCGCTTGGGCTTTGAGTGCCTCAAATCCGCCTTCGTTGCCCCACCTTTCTGGCACCTCATAAATTCCCAAAAGATAATTGTCTTCAAAAGAGACCCTTCCATAGCCGGAAACTCCAATTGTAGCAGGAACAGGGTAAGCTTTATTAAGTTCTGCTCCCTGATAATAGGCAGAGAGTATTACCTCGGCAGACTGACCGGACTTAGCTCGGCCAAAAGCACCGTACTGGCTCATCCCGGTTCTGTGGGGAGCACCAAAGGAAAATGCAGCAAAAGCGGGACGAAAACCCGGATCGCAGTAATTGGATGATCCGGGAGGACCCGAACAGGGTTCCAGAGTCGGCGGAGTATCCCCAACCGAGGTCTGAAAACCCCCAGCCTTAAGAGCAATCAGTTCTTCCTGTTTTGCAGACAAGGTTGCAAGATATTTCTCAGTTTTCTCGACTTCTCCCGCCAGAAATTGGGCTCTTTGACTGACTTGTAAACGAAGAGTTGATAGACTTACTTTATTTTTCTCCAAAGTTTCCTTATCGTTTTTCAAGACCAAAAGATCTTCTCCGTACTTTTCCATTGTTTTTATATCCTCTTTGGCGGCTTTTTGGCGAAAGGCTATTTCTCTGAAAGCCTCTGATGCGTCTTCAGATGACAGAAAAGGCAAAAGAGGGTCATAAATTCGCAAGAATTTATAGTGATTTTTGGTTTTTTCGACAAAAATTTCTTCTGCATAAGCCAAATCCTCTTCTCTTTTTTCTATGTCTTTTTGGGTAATCTCGAGCTGGTTTGAGAGTCCGGCAATTCTCTTTTCCAAACTGGTAATCTGTGTTCTCAAGTCCGAAAGTTCTTTTTTGTTGTATTCCTGGGCCGGTTTTAGTGCATTTATCTCCTGCTCAATTCTGGCCAAACAAAAGTCGACGTCGCCGACACCTGGGGAATCGCAATTGGGTTCAGCGGAAATAGAGTTTAGTAGTAAGTAGTAAGTAGTGAGTAGTGAGGAAAAAAGTACAACAATAAAAATAATAATCTTTATAATTGATAACTTTGTGCTATGTTCTTTGCGCTTTGCACTAAACATTGTTCTTCATTATACCAGCTCTTTTGGCTACCCCGTTTTTTACTTACGTCACGTCTCCATTCGAACAATTTTGATACTTGACTGCCTGAATTCTCGTACTAAAATGGTAGTATGGTAATCAAAAGGTCCATGCTGCCGGAGCTGGAAAAACATTTAACAGAGAAAGAAATTAGCATGATTGTAGGACCTCGGCAAGCCGGAAAAACTACACTAATGCTTTGGCTTAAAAACAAGCTTGACGGACGGGGTAAAAGTACACTTTATCTCAATTTGGATTACGATTCGGATAAGAAATTCTTCACTACTCAGCAAACTCTAATTAATAAAATTGAACTGGAACTGCAAGGAGAGGGGGGGTATGTATTTATTGATGAAATTCAGAGGAAAGAAGACGCCGGTTTATTCTTCAAAGGAATATACGACATGAACCTGTCTTATAAATTCATATTGTCGGGATCAGGAAGTTATGAACTAAAAGAAAAGGTTCACGAATCTCTCGCTGGACGAAAACGAATTTTTCATTTGACTACCTTATCTTTTGAGGAATTCGTCAACTATAAAACAGATTATAAGTATGAAAATCGACTCCAAGCTTTTTTTGAAATCGAAGAGGAAAAGACTTTTGGGCTTTTAAAGGAATATATGAATTACGGTGGGTATCCCGCAGTCGTTGTTAAGAATACTTCCCAAGAGAAACTCCAGGTAATTAAGGAGGTTTATCAAAGCTTTGTGGAAAAGGATTTGATTAAACTTCTCAGTATTGAGAAAAGTGAAGTACTAGGAAGTCTTCTTAAATTAATAGCAGGACAAATTGGTCAAATAACCAATTATTCTGAAATTTCAAATACTCTGGATGTTTCTGTCAAAACTGTAAAGAATTACCTTTGGTACCTTGAAAAAACTTACATCCTCCAAGCTGTTAGTCCTTATTTCAGAAATGTTCGAAAAGAAATTACAAAATCCCCTGTTTATTATTTCGAAGACCTGGGGATGAGAAATTTCGTATTGGAAATCTTTGGCAATATAGAAAAGGAGCCAAACCAAGGTTTTCTTTTTCAAAACTTCATACTTAATTTCTTTATAAAACCATCTTTGAAACTTTCTCCATCAAAACCTCATTTTTGGAGAACCAAAGATAAGTCTGAGGTCGATTTTATAATTGAAAAAGGGTTAGAAACCATCCCCGTCGAAACTAAATTTTCTACAATGAAAAAACCTGAAATAACGCGTTCGTTGAGAAATTTCATCGACAAATACAAACCCAAAAAGGCAATTGTTGTCAATTTGTCTCTTGACGAAAATATTAAAATAAAAACTACTGAAGTTTTCTTTGTTCCCTATTATAAATTGCACTCGCTCTTGCTTAAAGAAACGTTCTAAACAAAATATTACCTTTGTTCTTCTCATATTGTTCTTCATTATACCAAGGGGGGGTTAATATAATAGCTAAATGGCCAGATGGCTTTATGACTATCTGAACATTAATCTACCTAGCTATGCAACCATATAACCATTTAACCATTCAACACCAGTTGATTGTAATTGAATTTTGATGTTAAATAGAAATAATGAGAAAGTTTATAGTGTGTTTACTATCTCTACTTATTTTTTTATTCATTTTCTCTTCAGTTCCTTCCAATCAAGTTACGGCGCAAGGAGAAGTATGCAGATCTTTAGGCGGATCCTGTACAAGAGTTGATGAGTGTAGGGGCGACAACTTCGGTCGGCAAGACTGTGGTGGAATTGGGGGTATATGCTGTATCCCTTTTTGTGATAGCGGAGAATATTGTCAAGAGGTTCCTGGAGGCAGAGTGCCTTGTGAGCAGCAAGGAGGAGCTCCTGGAGCTTGTTCCATAGTAGGAGGCGGGCGAGGGAACTGCTGTTTACCTCTACCCGAAGGGACCTGTATTGGAAATGGCGGGCAACAGGGTGTGTGCATAGGTCCTGAGTTTTGCCCTGAGGACTACTATCAGGATGGAATTAACCCACCCGATCCTGTTTGTTCATTTGGACAAAGATGCTGTGTACCTGATACTGAACCTGGACAAGACTGTGTGGGTGAGAACACAGGAAGGCCAGGTACTTGTGAGTTCGGCCTTGCGTGTCCCGGTGAAGACACCATGCAAGATGGTTGGTGCGATCCATTGCACGTACTTAGGTGCTGTGTCAATACTATACCAGGAGAAACATGCGAGCCAGAGGGACACTGTACTCCATTAAGATGCGGCTTCGGAGACCCATACACAACACCCGACTGCAATGCCTTTCCACTCCACTGTTGTCCTGACGCACCACGTTCTGCACCCATTATTCGGATTAGAATTTTTTGCCAAGATAATAACCCAAACCTGCCGCCCACCAGTGATCCAGACAGCGGAAGGCTCTTGACGGCTATTGGCTGTATTCCTATCGGAAGCCCCCAAGAATTTACGAGTTTTCTCCTTACTTGGGGAATGGGGATTGCCGGGGGAATCGCCTTTGTACTCATGATTTACGCAGGCTTTTTGATTATAACCTCGGCCGGAAATCCCCAAAAACTTCAGGCCGGGAAAGAGCTTTTAACCGCTGCCATAATGGGATTAATTCTTCTACTTTTCGGAGCTTATATCTTACAACTTATCGGTGTAACTATTTTAAACATTCCGGGATTTAGACGGTAAAAATATAGGCAATGATAGACCTTCGTGATCTTATAAGAATAACTCTTCCCGAACTATCAGCTGTCGGGGGGCCTTTTAGTCTTGGTGCAATTATTCGTGATCTCTTACCTTACGTCTTCGGAATTGCAGGATTCCTAATTTTTCTTTATATAATTTGGGGTGGCTTTCAGATACTTACCTCGCAGGGTGATCCCAAAACAGTTGCCTCCGGACAACAAAAAATTACCTATGCGGTCATAGGCTTATTGGTTATTTTCACCGCCTATTGGGTCATAAGGCTAATTGCAAGAATCTTAAGTTTAAACCGGATTCTTGATATTTTCGGTTCAACATGAACACCCGCTTGGCATTTAACATTGGTGAAACTTTCTTCGGAAGATCAGGGGGATTTCTTACCGAAATCACCGACCTCGGACTCCTTGTATCTTTAATCTTTAGGAATGCACTCGTAATTGCCGGGGTCATCCTTCTTTTTTTATTTGTCTTTGCAGGATTTCAGATGATTTCGGGCTCGGGCGACCCGCAAAAACAGCAGCGGGCCCAACAAATAATGACAGCCGGGATAATTGGATTTATACTAATTATATTGGCATACTTTATTATTAGAATTATCGAAGTTTCTTTAGGAGTTGATATCTTAGGGCAAATTGCAGGCTGATATGAGAATAGCACAAAACCCCTGGGGCGTTGTTAATCCGCCGAGCTGGCTCAGCGCCTTTGGCGGAGGAACAATCCAAGGGATACCAATACTTATTAATATAATTTTAAGAACCCTGATCGTCGGGGCTGGGATATATACCATAATAAACCTCATCCTGGCAGGCTACGCCTATCTTTCAGCAGCAGGGGACGCCAAAAGGATTGCTGACGCAACCAATAAAATTACCCACAGCATAATTGGCCTTGTAGTTGCTGCTGGAGCCTTTGTTGTTGGCGGAATAATCAGTCAAATACTTTTCGGAGATCCAGCCTATCTATTACAGTTAAGGTTCTTTAGTCCGCAATGAGAAATTTAATTGCCCAAAGAGAAAACCCTCTGACCACGCCCTTAAGCGGCATCGGAAACATCGGCCAGGGAACAAATGCCGTAGTCGTACTCGCACAAGTTTTATCAACCACAATCGGCCTACTGACCGTAGTTGCGGCGCTTTTCTTCATGTTCATTCTAATAACCGGCGCAATCGGCATCATTTCCTCTGGCGGCGATAAAGGAGCATTTGAGGACGCCAGAAGGAAAATGACTACGGGCGCAATCGGTTTAGTCGTCGTTATCGCAGCCATGTTTATAATGGATATCATTACAACCCTCCTGGGAATAAGAAATATTTTAAATATCGGAGAAATGATTGAAAGAATTACACAGCTCTAAACCAAATTCCAAAGTGATATGAATGAAGCAATTGCCCAAAATATTATAAATCCAGCAATAGACCTTGGGTTTAGTAGTGGCGCGGCATTTTTCGGTAGTCTTATCCCTGCTCTTATCAGTCTGGGATTTGTAATAGGAGCAATAGTTTTTGTGTTTATATTAATCGTCGGAGCCATTCAGTGGATTACTTCCGGCGGGGACAAGATGCAGTTGCAAGCAGCCCGCTCAAAAATAACCAGTGCACTTGTCGGCATAATTATCCTTTTGGCCTTTTTTGCCATACTAAACCTTGTCGAGTGTTTCTTCCGAATAGGCTTAAGACAAGTTGAGATTGGTCCTTTTAATATTAATTTTTCGTCGACCTTAATTTGTCCAGGTGGAGGTGGGGGTGGCGGAGGAGGTGGTGGAGGTTCTGCTCCATCTGGAGGAAACATCGCCTGTTCGTGTGGTGGAGCATGTTCCGGATATTATGCAGTCACAAATAGAGTTGGAAGGCTCACCTTCGCGGGTGATTGTTATAGATGCACCTCGGGAGGTTGGGTTGCGGAGGGTGGCACGTGTGGAATACTTCATTGTCGACCAGGTGACTGGGATTGCAGAAATCCTTAAACTCAAAGTTCTGTTTGAACCTATTTTTCCCCCTTGACAAAGGATTTAGTATATCCACATAATAAAGACATCAACATGACACTACTTTCACCAGTTTATGCCCAAGCAATAAACATTACTCCCGGGGGGCAATTCTCAGGATTAAACGACATTACAGTTGCAACTATTATCTCTGCCTTCATTATTCTCGCCCTCGTTGTTGCAGCTTTGGTTTTCTTCTTCATGCTGGTTTGGGGAGGCATAAGGTACATTACCTCAGGCGGAGACAAGGGTCAGACAGAAGCAGCCCGAGGCCAAATTACAGCAGCTCTAATCGGTTTGGTCATAGTTTTTGCGGCTTGGGCAATAATTAATCTTGTAAACTTGTTCTTCGGAATAAATATACTTTCGCTTAACATTCCGAATGCTCAGGCTCCATAAGAGTAAGTGTAAGAGTAAGTGGGAAGCCCGCTTAGCGGGCTTTTTTAGTTAATATAAGTCCCTTGCTTCGTCTTTAGGTATTTTGTTAAACTGTAAACTAAGAATATGAAACTTGCTCAAGTACCAATAGAAACAGTTTGTGATCCACCGGAAAGCTCGTTCAACTGCGTTGCTACGGTAGGCGGCTTTGAAGGTCTTTTCGAAAACGCAATCGCAGCTCTTTTGGGTCTTGCTGGCATTGCTCTTTTTATAATGCTCTTAGTGGGAGGCTTTAAGTTTATAACTTCCGGAGGTGACCCCAAAAGTCTCGAGTCTGCAAAAAATACATTGACACATGCAATAGGCGGGATCGTTCTTGTGGCACTAAGCTACCTTATTCTTCGCTTTATCGGAGTATTTACCGGAGCCGATGTAGTTAATTTTAACATAAATTAACCTTAGTTTGTGCTAAACTAAATTTAATGAAACCGCTCTATTATCTTTTAGGTATTATCTTCCTAGTAGCCACTTTTTTTGCTCTAGCAACAAAGCCTTCATATGCACAAAGTTGTCCAAGCGACTGCGATGCGGGCTGCGGCGTAGGCTTTGTCTGTGACTACTGCCAGCGTGACGGAGACAGAGGACCAGCAACCTGGAATTGCAGTCGTCGTGGATGCTGTAATCGTCCTGAAAGATGTCCAGGAGAAAGTGGGGTTTGTCTTGAAGCGGGCTATCATGTTAATAACCGCATAAATTGTGCTTCAGACCCGGATTTATGCGGACCAACTCCCACAAGAAGACCTAGACCCCCAACCCCAACATCAACCCCTGCCCCCCTTCCTACAACCGGACCAGCAAGGCCAAGACCCGATCCTTATGTACCCTGCAGTCAATTTAGAGAGCCGGAATTTCACTCTTTAAGGCCTTATCAAGCTTCACCCTGCAACCAGAATGTCGATCAGGATGCCCTTTTTTGCGGCAACGATTTAGTTCTAGTCGACGAATTTACTATAGTAAAAACTTTTTTT
>Ga0075763_112_pt1 | contig 75670 bp, 89 predicted proteins | sample RifGroC1_FD_67830 | JGI IMG/M metagenome (GOLD analysis project Ga0075763, IMG submission 67830) | Microgenomates bacterium GW2011_GWC1_38_12 | reverse complement strand
GTGTGAGCAGCAATTCTGTACCTCACACTATAATTCTACCACCCTACGCCCGTTTTCCTGCCCCCCAGTGCGGAGACTGGGGGAAATTGCTACGCTATTCTACACTAAACAATTCAGTTCATTCCAGGAGTGAAATAGCTTGACACTCCTGGAATGTTTGTCATAGTATAAACAATGCTCTATGCCAATAAGAAAATATCCCTTAGTAAATGATCAGATCTATCATGTTTACAATCGAAGTGTTGCTCAACAACCGATTTTTCGCAATAAAAGAGAATACAATATTTTCCTCAACCTGATTGTATACTATAAATTTGTCAGCCCTCCGATGCGCTTCTCCTTTCTCTCGAGATTAGACAAAGAGGAAAAAGCTATGTTAATAGAAAATTTGTATAAATCCAATAACAATTTGGTTAATATTTATGCTTTTTGTTTAATGCCCAATCATTATCACCTGCTTTTGAGGCAAAAACAAGAAAAAGGAATCATGAATTTCATTCGCTTAATCCAAAACAGTTACGCCCATTATTTAAATATTAAAATCAAGCGTTTTGGTTCGGTCTTTCAATCCCCCTATAAAGCCAAAAGGGTTGAAAATGACGAACAATTTCTTCACATTGCAAGATACATTCACCTCAATCCTCTCACAACATATCTGGTTGGAAGTCCCAAAGACTTGGAAAGTTATTATCAAAGGAAACTAGAAAAAATAAAGCATTTATTAATTGATTAAAAACGTAGATAATACCAGGTTTGTCTACCTATATCATTCCTGGAGTGTTAACCACCTGGAGTGTTAACCATATATCATTCCTGGAGTGTTAACCATCTAATTTTACTCATATATCTACTAAATTAATTAGTTGGTTGTGCACTATGCCATTAGACACTACTGCCCCTTTGATCGCTTGATCATAACGCTGCTCCCTACCGAATAAATCAGTTACCCTACCGCCTGCTTCTTCTACAATGACTTTAACCGCAGCTATGTCTACATTTTTTTCTTCAGAGCCATCAAAGATCATTGCTTCCAATTGTCCACTGGCAACCATACAAGCTGCATTAATTGTGCTGCCTATATGCAAAACGTAAACCCCAGTTTTGAAAGATAAATCATGGCAAGCTGGATCGAAATCAAATTTAGTGTTTGGATACCATTCGGAATCAATTGTTGCTTGTCTATCCAATTTTTTATTACTTACTCGAATAGAAGAGTCATCTAAATAAGCTCCACCGCCTACAGTTGCAGAGTAAAGTCTTTTTGTAAATGGATCATAGACAACCCCAACAATAGGCTTACCGTCTTTAACTAAAGCTAGGGAGAAAACTGAAATAGGAAGGCCTTTAACAAAGGGTACTGTTCCATCCAATGGATCACAGACCCAGACGAAATTGGATTTTTTATGAACGCTCCCTTCCTCACCAAAAACAGAAAAGTCTGGAAACTTTTTTGAAACTTCATCGATAACAAGTTGATTAATCTCCTCATCTGCAACTGAAACTATTGAATTGTCACTCTTAACTTTACTATCCAACCCCACCTGAAAGTATTTAAGCATAATATTACCTGCATTTAGTGCAAGATTTTTAGCAAAAGTAAGATATTCTTCCATGGATTATTAATAGTTATATACTTCTGGGATTGCAACTGCAATATCGTGCTTTAAAAGCTGTCCTTGTAACCAAGGTATCCATTGAAGGTATTTGTTCTCAAAGATTGTTTCTCTTCTTTCAAATTCATATTAATCTTAATCCTACAAAATCCTACAAAAAAATTATAACTTTAAAATATTGAGGTTAAAAGAAGTAAGTGGTCAAGCTTTAAACAGCAACAAGCCTGATATGTTTACTGATTTTATCAAGCTTTTTTTCATGATCGCCAAGCATTTTTCCATGCCTGTCCAAACGGTCATCAATTTTGTCTATTCGTCTTTCGATTTTATCGACAGCTTGATTTAAATCATCCTTAGTTGCCAGATTATCTAAAACAGGAATAACAACTTCATGAAAAGCATCAACGAAAAACTTGATCTGTTCTTCCTTTTGTTTCTTATTCATTGAATAGATAATAGTCATCTTCCTAGTTGGTGTCAATTATATAAATCAAAATCTCTTTGTTATCTTTGCAGCCCCTTAACAAATCGCATTGTAGATTTTATTGTCTTTAACAAATAAATTTCTCAAATCCTAGGATACCTACTTGAAAAGTGCCATCAGTTTTTTATAATCTTAGAAGATCGAAAATGAATAAATTTTTAGTAGTCGTGTCCATCCTTGCGGTAATTGGGGTAAGCGTTTTTTATTTTAATAAAAATTCCCAAGAGGATAATTCATCCAATTCTTCCTTACCAACCCCGACAATATTTACGCCGACTCAGGAACCGATGCAAGATGTTACAATTACACCCATGCAGGAGGAATTAACAATCGAGGACTTAAAAGTAGGAACAGGCGCAGAAGCCGTTGTAGGAAAAACTGTAACTGTAAATTACAAAGGAACTTTAACAAACGGCACCCAATTTGACAGCTCCTATGACCGCGGTGAACCCTTTAGCTTCGTCTTAGGTTCAGGTTTTGTAATCAAGGGTTGGGATCAGGGTGTAGCCGGAATGAAGGTTGGTGGAAAAAGAAAGCTTACTATTCCTTCTTCTCTGGGCTATGGCGCAGAAGTTACCGGAACGATTCCCGCTAACTCGACTCTGATCTTCGAAATAGAACTTTTGAAAGTAGAATAAATTCCTCAGACAAGCCATCTTTTCAGCTAATTTTCAGGTTTGAATGTATAATTTAGGGTATGAGGGTGCTTATTGTTGAAGACGAACACAAAATTGCAAATTCAGTTAAGCGTGGCCTGGAACAAGAGGGGTTTGCAGTGGATGTGATTTATGATGGGACAGAAGGATACGATATGGCTTCAACCGAAGAATATGATGCAATAATATTAGACTTGATGCTCCCCGGAATGGACGGAGTAACTCTTTGTAAAAAACTTCGGGAAGAAAAAAATCACACACCGATTTTGATGCTGACTGCGAAAGGACAAATTCAGGACAAAGTTACCGGACTTAACTCAGGTGCCGATGACTATTTGGTAAAACCTTTTGCTTTTGAAGAACTTCAAGCCCGTGTCCGCGCGCTTACCAGGAGGCCTCAAAACGGTGGCAATATAATACTTAAAACTAAAGACTTAATTTTAAATACTCTAACATTCGAAGTAAAAAGATCTGGAAAGCGGGTTTTTCTTTCGCGAAAAGAATTCTCTCTTCTCGAATATTTAATGCGTAATCCTGACAGGATTATAAGCAAAGACCAAATTATTGCCCACGTATGGGACTACAACGCAGACATATTGCCTAATACCGTTGAAGTTTATATTGGCTATCTGCGAAAAAAAATAGATAACGCTTTTCCAAATTCCACTCCCCTAATTCATACGGTGAGAGGATTTGGATACCGTTTAGGAAATTAACCTATTGGGATATTAGTGCTTGGGATTTGTTTAGGTCAATTAGAAATTAGAATAATTAGAAATTTTTAAAAACATGTTTCAAAACGCTCGCATTAAACTCACACTCTGGTATCTACTTATCATAATGTTGGTAAGTGGGTTTTTCAGTTTGATAGTTTATCGTGGCTTTACAAAAGAACTCGGTCGTGGCTTTCGTTATCAATCAATGCACAACCTACCCGAGAGAAGAATTTTAATCGAAAGGCAGGGTGGCTTTACGAGAATTTTGCCTTTTGTAATTTATCCTGATGAAATCCCCCCAGATGAAGTCATCGAAATAATAAACCTTGCAAAACGGCGTTTCGCTATTCAACTGGCAATCATCAACGGAGCAATTTTTGTATTAGCCGGAACGGCAGGATACTTTCTAGCAGGCAAAACTCTTCAACCCATCGAAGTAATGGTTGACGAACAAAAAAGGTTCGTTGCAGATGCATCACACGAACTTCGTACTCCCCTAACCTCGATGAAAACTGAAGTTGAAGTTGCACTTCGTGATAAAAAATTAAAATTAGTCGATGCAAAAGAATTATTAAAAAGTAACTTGTCGGAAATAGACAAAATGAAATACTTTTCCGACAATCTTTTATCCCTATCTCGTTACGACTCAAATGGTCGCGGCTTACCAATGGAAGACGTTGATTTAGCCGAGGCGGCAAGACAAGCGATTGAAAGAAATATGCCACAAGCCAAAGATAAGAGGATAAAAGTAAAAGAGGATCTGAGTCAAGTGGTAGTTAAGGGAAATCCGCAGAGCTTAGTAGAACTCATTTCAATTCTTATTAATAATGCGATTAAGTACTCGCCCGAAAAGAGTAAAGTAAGTGTAAGAGTAAAAAGTAAGAAAAAGCATGCAAATATAGAAGTAGATGATAAAGGAGTTGGGATTGATGAAAAAGACATCTCTCATATTTTTGATAGATTTTACAGAGCCGATACTTCGAGAAGTAAGATCAAAGCCGACGGTTACGGCCTCGGCCTCTCAATTGCAAAATCAATTGTCGATGTGCATAAGGGTGAGATAAAAGTGGAAAGTCAAATTGGGAAAGGATCTACTTTCATGGTCAAACTCCCCTTGTAATTGGTGTATTATGTAGTTGGAATGAAACTGCCAAATGGAGAAGTCGCCTTAGTTTCTACGAAGAAGATTAAGAATTATTTGCTTTCTATAGAACATCCAGTCGGAAAATTAAAAGCAAAGTTTTTCAATACCACAGGCTTCAGTCAAAAAGACGCTAAAAAGTTAGAACAGCTATTATTAAAAATCGCTGCTGAAAATGAACTAACTGAAATAACTTCTTCGGAGTATGGTAAGAAATACATTATTGAAGGAACAATAAAGTCTTCGAAAGGCAAATCGGTTCGGATACAAACTATATGGATCGTTGAAACAGGAAAAACTCGGCCTCGTTTTATTACAGCTTATCCTGTATAATTCTTTAAAAGGAGTTTTATATGTTTGACGAATTAGATACAGTTGTTCTCAAGAAAGACATTAAAGAGTACGGACTCAAAAAAGGCGATATTGGAACAGTGGTTCATGTTTACGATAAGGAGAAAGCTATGGAAGTTGAGTTTGTAACTGCTTTAGGCAAAACCATAGCCCTCGTCACACTTGCCAAAAATGAAATTCGCCCCATGGCTAGAGTTGAAATTCTTCATGCACGAGCTTTTGCTTCTTTTTAAATTCCAGTCCATTCACTTCCAGCTTAACAACCCTTAAGCTTTTTCTCAGAATATAGTTGTAGATTAACAACATCAAGCCCGCCTACGCTAAAGCTATGGCGAGGCAAAGGGGGTGAGAAAAATGAGCAAAAAACTTTTAATATCGTTATTGATTCTTGGTGCTGTAATCTCTCTGGGCGCATATGGCGTAGGATCTTTACGAGCCAATGAAGTCGGAAATGTCAACCCAATGGTTCCTCGACTAGCAGAAACTTTTAATTTAAAAGAGGATGATGTTGAAGCCGTATTTGACGCGGTTCACGAAGAACGCCAGGAAGAGATGAAAAAGGTAAGAGAAGAACGCTTAAACGAGGCTGTTTCCGATGGCGTGATTACAGAAGCTCAAAAGAATGCGCTAATTGCCAAATGGGATGGGTTGCAACAAAGGCATGAGCAGGAAAGACAAGAAATGCAACAGTGGTTTGAAGATCAAGGAATAGATCCCACTAAACTTGCCCCTTATGGTGGTTTCGGCCGCCATGGAGGATTTGGCAAAATGGGCATGGGCATGATGCACTAATTTTTTATGCGCAGGATTAAAAACGCCCTCTGAGTCTGACTCGGGGGGTGTTTTTTTCAGCTTTTTCTCAGATTAGGGTTTTATACTTTTTGTTTTTGGGTATAATGGATCCTATGTTTTTGAAACGCAAATTAACAATCTTTCTTGGAATTTTTGTTATCGTCGCAGGATTTCTCTATTTCGCTAGAAACAAACTGGTTTATTTTTCAAGGAATAAAAGTGTATCGAATGTCATAAATGACCTAACTGATAATCCTAACCTAAATTTAGAAAACGAGGGTGGATTGGAAAACGCACAACATCCGCTATCGATAGAAGCACTAAGACGCGGAGAATATCCTGGAAGTGATATTGTTGTAGAGCAAACGTTGGAATCTGGATCAAATTACAAAAGATATATTGTTTCATATAAGTCTGAGGGTTTAAAAATTTACGGATTGTTTACTGTGCCTAATGGAAATCGTCCAGAAAACGGTTGGCCGGTGATAATATTTAACCACGGTTATATTCCACCCGCGCATTACAAAACTACCGAAAGATATATTGCTTATGTTGATAGTTTTGCTAGGAACGGTTACATAGTTTTTAAACCGGACTATCGCGGGCATGGAAATTCTGAAGGTGATGCATCCGGTGGTTATGGATCAAACGCGTACACAATTGACGTACTTAATGCTGTGGCATCCATAAAAAAACTTAAGGATCCTTCTTCGACTCCCTTCGGTCGCTCAGGATCGATCGTCGATGCAGATCGAATCGGAATGTGGGGACATTCGATGGGGGGTTCGATTACTTTGAAAGCAATGGTTACCACCAAAGACATTAAAGCCGGTGTAATTTGGGCAGGAGTCGTCGGTTCATATCAAGATTTGTTAGAAAACTGGCGACGTCGAAGACCCACTCTTGCCGTAACTTCCTTTCCTCAGGCTAGGCGATGGAGACAAGAGTTAGTTGAAAGGTATGGTGAACCTTCTGAAAATCCCGAATTTTGGGCCTCAATTTCGGCGACAAGTTTTTTGTCGGATATCTCGGGTCCCCTGCAGCTTCATCATGCACCAAGCGATACCCACGTTCCTTATGAATTTTCTCAATCCTTAGAAAAATTAATGAAGGAGGCAGAAAAAGAGGTCGAGCTTTATGCTTATGAAGGCGACGACCACAACTTGTCAAAAAACTTTTCACTTGCTATAAAAAGATCCGTAGAATTTTTTGACAAAAACTTGAAAGGTGGTGATTAGTATGGAAGAAAATCAAGGAGAAACACAAAATAGCGAGATAATAAGTCGAAAACCAATGAATCAAATGCTTTTAGGAGGAATTGCCATTGTCGTACTTTTAGTCGTGGGTGGATTTTTATTTAGCCAGAGAAGAAATCAACCCGTGAGCGATGTAATACCTGCGACAGACGAGAATGTACAAGGGGTCGAAACTGAAGTTAGTAATGTAGTTGAGGAAGAACAGATCATAAACGTTGAGGCAGGAGCATTCAACTTTGCACCAAATGAAATTAGGGTAAAAAAGGGCCAAATTGTAACAATTATTTTAAGCGCAAAAGACTTAACGCACAACTTTAATATAGAAGAATTGGATGTATCTATTCCTACTACAAAAGCAGGAGAAACAAACAGTATTACGTTTGTTGCAGATACCGTGGGTGAATTTGAATACTACTGCTCAGTCGGCCAGCACCGCGCAAACGGACAGGTAGGAAAACTCATCATCGAATAATTCGCAATTCCGACTATACTCTAGCCAATACCCTCCCTTTCTTGGGAAATACCATCCTTTTGGTATCCTTTTTCGCCGCCACAGATGTATATTTCTACAACTTTTCGCTCATCTCCACAACGATTGAATTAAGTTGATAATGATAAAAACGACACGATCGTTTAGTAATTATCATGTTCAAAATAGCAGGAGGTCAATTATAATCTTTGACTAAAACATTTTCTTATTTTTAAACTTAGCAAACATATATCTAAGATATCTAAGATTGGAGACTATCAATTATATTTGAGAAAGGAACTCCTGTGCGGGGGTGTAATTCTTGTTGTATTGGACGGCCAATTCGAATTCACGCTTTGCGGCCTCTTTGTTTCCTTGTACTAGATAAATTTCCCCTCTTATCTGATAAAGCTCGGAGTAGGCTCTATTACCACCGTTAAGAACCTTACTGGTAATTTGAAAAACGCGTTCAAAATCAGCAAGCTTTTGATAAGCCAGTATTGGCTCAATTTCATACCAAAGCATGCGCCTCGGAAGCCTCTTTTCAACTCTTTCGTAAGCTTCGACAGACTTTTGATACTCGCCCAAATGGTAGTAGGCCATAGACTGGTTAAACCAAGGGTAAACATTTTCCGTATCAAGTTCGGCCTCTTTTTGCGCACGACCTAAAGAGCTTTCCCAAGCCAGAGTATCATCCATTTCCGAACCAATTATTGCCTCGACCAAATCTTTTTTGTCAGGAGTGTAAACTATAATGTAAGCATAATTGAAAGGCTGCCACATAGAAAGAAAGTCGTAATAAGGAATTTTCCTGTTGGGGCCTTCGTAGCTATCGTCTTGAATTATATCCTGGCTGCCGTCGTCAAAACCGCGGATAATCCTAAAGTGTCCAATGTCTTCATTCATATGTAGCCAGGTTTTGACGACAACAGGAATGCCATTTGCGGTAAACGTTTTCAGAATGTTAATATCTCCGTTTACCCGCCTTATTGCTTCAAAGCCGTATTTCTTGGCCCACTCGACGAATTCAGACGTAAAAATTGTTTTGTCGTCATTATCCCCCGATGCAACCTGATATGGCCTCATTTTTTCTCCAAGTTCCTTTTGGGAAACATTTTTACCGTAGTAGGAAAGAATCATAGATAGAGTCGCGGGGCCGCAATTATTGAATGTTTGATATGTATGGGTTTGTTTAGGAACGAGTGCAGTAATTCCGGGTTCTTTGATTTCAACACTGCCTACTTTTATGTCAGAGTTCTCATTTGATTTCGAGTTTTTCGTTATTAGTTTTTCGTTCTTTTGTACAAATTTTGTTTCAATGGGGGGTCTAACGGAATTTATCCAAAAGTAAACACCAACTCCACCAAGTAGCAACAATACAACCGAAAATAATATTAGTTTCTTTTTCATATCCACTAATTATACTGGAACGGAGCAAAGGAAGACCTCTAAAGAAACCCGCATCAAAAACCCCGCTTTTTAAGGCGGGGTTAATTATTAATAGTTAAATTTACCTTTATCTTACCTGGACCAATTGGAAATAATTTCCATCCGGATCCTCGTATGTTGCTATATAACCGTAGCCTTCAAGATGATATTTGTCCTGAATCTTTTTGACTTTTTTACCGGCTAATTTCTTAACCTCCTTATCTACTTCGTGCAAAACATTCATATGGTTGAAAATTCACCTCTTGGTTAATACAATCTAATGATGACTAAATATAAAGAATACGTTGCCAAAATGCTTGAGGAGAACAAGGAAGTTTTCGAGAGTTTCAGAAAACTCCACGACGAATATGCATTAAACTCAGACGGACTTCAAGATAGATTCAATATGGAAGGTAAAAAAGTTTTAGAAATTATCCACGAGTACGAAAATAGACTTTGTGCCAATACGGAACGCGGAATGTACAATAAATTTTCGCAAGGTTTAGCCGAGAAATTCCAAAACGAAGTAAGAAAAATCTTCCCAAAAATTGATTATGTCGGACTTATTACTGAAACCTCCGTCGCAACAAGAATCCCTAACACTGAATTCATAATCAAGAAAATAGAACTCATTTCAAAACTCGTCAAATAGGCTCGTTTTGAGGTCTTACGGCGAGTTATATGAAGTATTTTGAAACCACTTCATAAATCTTCTTTAACCCCTACTTACCTGGCTACAGAAATTGTTTCTCCCCCCTCTGCCGAACAAGAAGCAATTGTAACAATACCATTATTTACGCGAATTGAATATTCGGAATGATCGGTTGTAACTCCACCCGGGTCAGTTGGAATGCTTCCGAGATAAGCCTGATTTGTAACCAACTCCGTTTCTAGGTCAGCACAATCTCCGGTTGCGAGAACACCAGTACAGACTGCGTTACATGCGGTTGCAATTCCTGTATTTACAATCTCGCGCACAGTTCCATCATTAGTTAGACCACAAGTTGCATAAGTACCACCATTATCAACCAGACACTCATGTATTGCGGTTAAATATTGATTTACGTCATTCCAGCGCCTTGCATTTCTGGTGTCCGCTAGTCTTGTCGCCGGATTAAGAGCTGCGAAGACTACCACCAATAAGATTGAAAGAATAGCAACGACTAAAAGAATTTCGATTAAAGTAAAACCCCTCTTTATTCTACTCAATCCTTTTCCCAATAATGATTATCGCATCGAAAGGTAAAGTATCTGCTAACCTCTCGTCTGATAGGATCACTTCATAATCGCTATTAAGGGCTTTATTTATGGTTTCAAAAACTTCATCAGGCGTATCTTTTTTTACTCTAATCTCGGTTTTTTGATAGGTATATGAATCTGCATTTCCTGTTTCTATATTCTTAAATCCTTCAGAGGTTAGAATCTCGGCAACTACATCTGCTTCTCCAATTACCCCTGATCCGTTCTGAACCTGCACTTTATATTCTGAAGTACCGACCTCTACTTCTTCTGTAGGTTCGGGAGTTTCGGTCGAAACCGGACTCGGTGACAAAGTTACATCAGACGAAACTTCAGTACTCTCGTTAGGCTTTTTGAAAAGAAACATTTTGGCCAAAACTATAAGTCCTACGACAAATAAAATGAGTAAAATTAATGTCGTAAAACTCATTCTCAAAGTCAGAACTCCTTTTTTTTCCGGCTTGATTTCTTCTTCATCAGAAACTTCTTGAGTTTTGGCTTCAGATACGGTCTCTGTAGCCTTTTCCTTCCCTTCCTTTAAGATAATGTTTAAAACCTCCTCATCACGCCCCGTGATATCCTCTTTCATTGCAAGGCCGATAATGGGATTGGCATCGCGCGTTTTGGCAACAACCTCGGGCTCAACTGCTTCAACTATAAGACCAGTGTTTGTTACGGCGCGGCGTAAAACCTCATAAAAATCCCTGACCAATGCAAATACGATTACCTCTTTCCCGTCGACTCCTTCACTTGAAACAATTTCCTTATAATCCCATTCTCCAGGAGCCAAACTCTCGGGAATTTTTTCTTTCAGCTGGTCGCTTAAAAACTGTCTTTCTTGACCACTTGACAAGTTAGAGTCAACGCTTAGCCTAACAATATAACTTAATTCGTCGGCGACCAAAATCCTAAATTTTTTGGTTTTAAACCTTTTGACAATTTCTGCAAAAGCCAAATCCAGAGTTTCCGAAGTCCAGCCAAATTCGGAAGATTCAAGAGTCTTCTCTTTTGTGCCAAGGTCAATCTCGGCAGCAATAATCTTGTCTTTAGCGATAGCAATAATATTTTTTATCATTGAGTTTCGTTCCATCCTGTAATGTTAATTGCTGTTCCTGTTCTCTTGGCAGTCACCTGGATTTTCTTCGTATAAGAAATTCCGTTAGTTATCTGCGCCGTCACATCTATAGTTCTATCCAAACCGCTCCCGCTCACACTAATATTACAAAGGCCGTCACCAACGGTCAACGAAGCACCTAAATAACTTTCATCGGACTTCAATCTGAGCAGTGCTTCTTCAACACAAGCTTCCGCAATTTTTAAAGTTTCTCCTCCCTTTTTATAATCAAGCGAACTTTTTGCTTCTCCCACGCCCAATAAAGATATGGAAATGGCTATAGATAAAGTAATTGCTGAAATGATAAGTATGCTGGTTAAGGCCATAAAGCCTTTCTGGTTATTTTTTACTACCATAAAATTAAATTACGGGATACAACAACAAGTATCAGCGGTTGGTCCGCCTGTACAATATACATCTCCGGGCGAATAGTAAACTTCTCCTCCCGTACAACTCGCCGCATTTTTCCTGCAAATTCCTGAAGTGTAGCCGTTTAGGATACAGATAGAGTTGCAGGAATTAGCTGACGGTGTCGGGGTTGGAGAAGGCGTAGACGTCGGTGTGGGTGTAGCTATAGGGCTCGGTGTTGGCGTTCCACCTGATAGTAGTGTAAGATTGGTTATAAGGGTTGAACCGTCTGATAAAATAAAATTCATATTAAGAGTGGCACCTTCCATACTCGAATCAAACGTAATATAGTCAATATTATAAACTCCGCCTCCAGCCGAAAGGCCAAAATCTGTTAAATCAATCGTCGATCCACTGGCACTTGTTCCCGTCCACTCAACCGGTCCCGCCCCTATCTGGATTCCAGTTACCTGTTCCCCACCGGCAGTCCCAGTCCAAGAAAAATACATCCTATCAATAGTAATGTCCTGATCAGCGGAATTTTGAATTGTAATTCCTTCCAGACTGGTTCCTCCGACTAAATTTAAGCCAGTAAGATCCAAAAGAAGGCGTCTTGCCTGGTTAAATTGACTATTTAATTCAACACTTTGGGAAATTTGTGTTTCTGCAGTTAACTGCCCGGAGGCGGCAGGTTCCGCCTGACGCAATGTCAGAGTAATCGAAACACTTTTTGCGTCATTCCCCGGGGAAGTCAAATCAGTGAAAAGAAGGTTCGTAACCGCTACCTGGTTGGAAGTTAAGTCGTATGGACCCAGTCCTCCTGAAGAAAATCGAATGGTTTGACCTTCAAGTGAGATTGTAGTTTGGGAAACTCCGTTTGTCAAAATCAATTGAGTCGGAGACAAGCTTTGAATGTCTTGGGCACGCCTGACTTCATATGTAATTCTTGATAGTGCGATTCTTGCATTCTGTTGGACAATTTGTTGATTAAAAGATTTCTCCCGGCCGTAGATAACGTCAAAAGAAAAAAGGATAGCACCGGTAATAAAAATTGCAAAAAGAGCCACATATACTATTAGCTCAATCAGTGTAAAACCCTTTATTTCTAATTTTTCAGCCACGGCATTAGGGTGCACAACAACAGGTAGTATTTGGCCCGGAAGTGCAATATTGATTTCCTCCTGGTTCATTTGTTTCACCATTACTGTTACATTGATTTACATTCCTTCTACAAGTTCCTTGACTATAACCAAGTGAGCTACAATACGCTGTGCAGGTCGTTATTGACGGGGTTGGAGTAAGAGTTGGCGATACAGTCGGAGTCGGAGTTAAAATGGGCGTCGGAGTCGTGGCTAAAGCCTCAAAGGAAACTTCCTGCCAGTTTGCAAGCTGGGTAGTCATTTCAACAATCGTCAACTTTGTCGGAATGAAGCTCCATGTAACTGTCGCCGTTATTTCCTTTGAATCCGGATCTACCAAGCTTGAGACATTAATAACTCGAGTGTACTTGCCTAATATATCGGCCGACCCAGAAAACGTCCATGATCCCGAAGTGTTATCAAGTCCGTGATTTCCATCAGCAGTTTTAAGGTTATTCCAGGATTGGTTACGTATAGACTTAACTGCTTCCAAACCTTCTACTGCATAAAAAGAAGCCGTTGTTTCTTCTTCGGCCAAGCGGGATGCTAAAAACGACCCCAGTATTGTTATTACACTCCCTCCTGAAATTAAAACAAAGATTGAAACAGCAACTATTATTTCAATAACGCTTTGACCCAAACCTGCTTTGTAAGGAATAGTTTTTCTAATTGACATTGGCAATACCTATTTCATTCACGCTTATAGTTGCGGTTTCCCCACTTGGACTTAAAATTGAAATCGTTTCGGTCGTGTCGGGATTACCGGTTATCTTATCGAAGATTATTTCAACGTTTGTAACACTGACTCCCTGCCCAATATTAAAAATCTCATCAAAAGTTGGGTCCCTGCCTAAATACGAAGAGCCTTTAAAAAGAATAATTTGATTAGCGTCAATCTTCACTCCCCATTCGCTATCGCCTTTACCGGCCATAGCATTTATTTGAGCTGTCCTTATAAATGACAGAGTCTCGTTAGTTGTGTTCTGAAACCTGTTTCGAGCTAAAAAATTTGACCCAACGGCTTCGTAAGAAACTGCCATGATAAGAAGTATCGCAACGACCAAAATAATCTCAACAAGGGTAATTCCCCTAAAATACTGACGCGAGGATTTTAATCTCATACATTATCTTCTAATTGATCCCGTTAATTGATAAATCGGGGAAATTATTGATATTGCAACAAACCCCACAACTAACCCTATCACAATAAGAAGCGCTGGCTCCAAAATCGTTGATAAATTGCGACTTATATCATCCACTTCGTCTTCGAAAAAATCCCCCAAATATAAAAGCGTTTCATCCAGTTTTCCGGTTTTTTCGCCAACGCTTATCATCCGGGAAACAAGCGGCGGAAATTCGGGAAATCCCTTTCTCATCGTCTCCCCGACATTTTTTCCTTTTGTCAAGGCCTTTGAGAGAACCAAAACGTCTATTTTAAAACGCAGATTAGATAAGGTATTCGCGGTTATGTCCAGTGATTTTGTTATCGGAACGCCGCTTGTTATAAGCGTTCCCAGGTTTCGGCAGAATCGCGCAAGCTGAACGTAGGTAACCAGCTTTCCCATTAGGGGAAGTTTAAGAATAAGCGTGTGCCAGACGGGTTTGACCTTAGGCGTCTGCGATATCATACGTAAAATTAATATTAGAATAAATGCTCCGGCAAAAATCGCGATTCCGTAGTTCTTCATGAGTTCCGCAAAAAATATTAAAATCTTCGTTGATAAGGGAAGTTCAATATTAAAGGACTTAAAAAAGTCCACAAGTTTGGGCAAAATATAAAGAGATAAAAACCCACCCAAACCAACCGTTGCAAAAAGAACTATTCCCGGATAGGTAAAAGCTGCCTGAACTTTCTTTCTTAATGAATAGTCTTTGCCAAGTTGTTTTGCCAAAAAATCAAGGTTTTCTCCAAGGGTTCCCGAACTCTCGCCTATTTCAATTAAACTTATAAAAAATTGGTCAAATACCCCGGGATATTTTTCAAAAGATGTGGCCAGGTTTTTGCCGTTTTTTACGTCTTCAAAAACTAATCCCAGAACTTTCCTGAAATACGGATTTCTTGACTGATCGACCAAAGTTTCCAAGGCTTCGGAAATAGGAATCCCGGCCTTCATCATTGTGGCCAGATGTTTGGTAAAAAGAAGCCTATCCTGATGGCTGACTCTCTTAAAAATGTTCAATTGAGCAGTCAAAATCATAGATTTAGTCTATTATCCAACCAATTTATTTATTGTACAGTTACCTTAACTCGATGCGAATGATACGAATAAAGATACTAATGCCGCGAATTTTTTAAATATTCGCATAATTCGCGTGAATTCGCCTGCCTGCCAGCGAGGCAGGTATATTCGCATCGCTTCATTCTTTCGTTACTCTGATTATCTCGTCAATCGTGGTCACTCCCTGCTTCACCTTTTCAATGCCGTCTTCGAGCATGGTGGTCATTTTGTTTTTAACCACGATTTTTTTAATTTCAGATGAATCTTTTTTGGCAACAATTGCCGCCTTCACTTCGTCGTCAACTAAAAGCACTTCAAAAATCCCTACACGGCCGACGTAACCTGTTTCGTGACATAAATCACAACCCTTGCCCTTATATACTCTCAAATTTTTCTCATTTGGAAAATACTTTTGTAAAAGAGTTTCTGAAATTTCATTAACTAAGATGCCGCTAACTTCTTCCGAGATTCGACACTTGACGCAAATTTTTCTTACCAAGCGCTGGGCAATTACTACGTTTACGGTCGTTGCGATAAGAAAAGGTTCGACGCCGAAATCAAGAAGTCTCGGGAAGGCTGTTGCGGCGTCGTTTGTGTGAAGGGTCGATAAAACCAAATGTCCCGTCATTGCGGCGTTTATAGAAATATCCGCCGTTTCTTCATCCCGAATCTCGCCGACCAGAATTATATCCGGGTCTTGCCTAACAATGGACTTTAGTCCTGCCGAAAAAGTTAAATTCGTATTTGGATTCACTTGTATCTGATTAACTCCTTCCATATCGTATTCAACAGGATCTTCTATTGTCATAATATTCACATTCCTTTTATTCAAAAGTTTCAGGACAGAGTAAAGTGTTGTGGTTTTACCGGACCCCGTAGGACCCGTTGATAAGATCATTCCGTGAGGCTTATTGTAGGCAGCAACCACTTTTTTTAGATCGGACTCGGAAAAACCAAGATCCTGTAGTGAAAATTGACGACTCCTCTCGGATAAAAGTCTCATGACGACTTTTTCGCCGTTGGTTACCGGAACAACGGAAACCCTGATATCCAATTTTTCCTCCGGAAGCTCAATACTTATTTTTCCGTCCTGGGCTGATTGATGCTCGTCTGTTCTTAAGCGGGCCATAACTTTTAATCTGGTTACTATTTGCGGATGTATCACGGAAGGCAAATTTATAATGTCGTGAAGCATTCCGTCTATTCTGAAACGCACGGTCGATCCTTCATCTGTCGGCTCTATATGAATATCAGATGATCTATTTTGGTAAGCATATTTGGTAATAGTATCCACGATTTTGATAATCGAAGGTTCGGCTACCTTGGTACCTTTAACCTCTTTAACGTTTTCTGCGATAATTTCGTCAAAGACTTTTGCAATATCTTTTGCATAAAGATTGAGGGCATCCTTTATGCTTCTTTTTGATGCATAATAGGTTTTTACCGGAGTACCGGTTTTCTTAGCTATAAAGTCAGGAACTTGTTTATCAGATGGGTTATTTAAAGCAATATGAAGTCCGTCTTTATCTTTCTTAAATGCAACGACCATCTGCTTTTTTGCATAAACTTCGGGAACCGTATTCAGTACACCGTCATCTATTACCGTTTCAGAAAGATTAACAAAAGGGAAGTTTATAAGATCCGCAATAATCTTGCCGATATTGATATCTGAAATTAAATCCTTTTGGATAAGTAGTTCTTCCAAAGAGATTTTTTTAAGACTCGCTTCTTCAAATGATTCCTTTAATTTGTCTTGTGGAATGACGTCAAGTTCTTTTAAAGTATCAAAAAGTTCTTGCTCGCTAAAAAGCCTCATACTTCCATATTACCAAGCCCGAGGAAGTTTGACCAGAGACTCAAAGGAGGAAGTGGGTTCTCATATCACGTTTTTTTGCTGCACTACCCATTTTTCGCAAGCAGATATAACGTACTCTACTGCTTCTTTACTTTCTGAGGAAAAATAATCTAAAACACCCGTACCGCCGTACGCCAACTTGAATGCTGGCTGATCAACATAAACTCCACAGTCTACGACCCTAACTCCCATTTTTCGAGAAAGATCTATTTTCGCTTGGTATGTCTCGTCATGTAGCCAAACTCCTTGGACAGCTTCCGACGCAAATTCTGTAATTTCTTGGTATCTTTTTAGCCAAAAAGATTCTATGGCTAAAACTGATGTTCTTTTTCTAAGCATTTTTCCCACTACTGGATGAACTAAATTAGGAATTTTGACAACGTAATTAACAGGAAGTCCAGATAATAAGGTCTCACGAACCTCATCAGGGAACACCAAACTTCTCTCCCATTTATCCCCGCTTAAGTATCGGGTGTTAGCTTCAGGTTCGTAAAGAATTGCGTGCTCATAATTAGGTAAATGCGATATGCCGTTTAATATGAAGTTAATATGGGCGGGAGTAGGAATATTCCTGTATTTGCCGCTATAAAATGCAATTTTCTTTCCCTTAATGTTCTCCAAAAAGTTTCTCCAACTTACTATTTGAGATCGATTGTCCCATGAAGCAAGTGTGTCAACACCCTCGACAGAAGCAATTGCTTTTAATCGTTCCAGTCGATACATTCTTACTCTTGCTCCCCAACCTTCGATGGGCATACCATATGTCAATTTGTCCTCCAAATCTTTCAAACTTTCATCAAACTTATCACCCCTATCCAGTAAGTCATATGCGTCAGGGTTACTTTCCAAAAAGTAATCAAGAGCAGCCCAAAGTCTGTCACCAGAACCTTCTATAACAGGATATTCACTTGGTCTTTCCAAACCCATTTTTATATTTTTGAAAAATCTGGTTGATTATATACCTAATATCTGATTTCAGATAAATACGATTATAAAATTGTCTGAAGCTGTGCTTGCCCGCGCGCCGTCTACAAAGCCTTGGCGACTTATGACCTTTGGCGGGGAGGAAGTGGGATCTCAATATTTTTACTCCAGAGCTAATTAGAAGATCGTCGAACGTTCCAAGGACAAATTATTTTATTCTATTAAATTAGGTGATGATTTGTAGACGAGGACTTCAACTTCGTCCCCTACATGAATTTCTTGCGGTACACCTGTCCATTTGGGAGCTAACTTTTGTCCGAAGATTGTTTTTCCGCTTTGGACTTCTTTCCTGAAAGTAGCCAAAGTTGCAAGGGGTTCTTTGTCTTTATTAAGAAGTTCATCAACTGTTTCTGCCTCCCGTCTGACCAATGTCCTAGAACAACGTTCAATTGGTTTAACTACAGCAACCACTTGGCCGTTTATTTTTATTTTTCCCCATGCGTCTTCAGCAAAGGGGTCAATCCCTGCAATCCACATATCATGCCCGAAACGTTCTTTCGGAACGGAATTTCTTCCGTTTTCCAAAATTTTTTTATTCAGTTCATCAAGAGATGCATCGCTTCCGAGGGACATTGACCAGCTATCGGCAAACCCAAACCGTGCAAGTCCTAAGCTGTCTTTACGTACATAGTCAGCCGGCATATGTACTAAACGACAACCGTCAACGTTTAAATACCCACTAAGCCATTGAGCAGCTTCAAACCCATCATCAACCGCCTCATATCTCATGCTGTCAGTAAACATTACAACAATTCTTCTTGACCCTTCATCATTGATAGGAACGTCAATCTGCCACCCATATCCTCTCCCCTTTAAAACCATTACGTTATCCGTCTCTGACACCCGAGGTTCAATGAAAACCATCTTTGGATATTTATCTGAAAGCATGAACTTCCCATCTGATCCTACCACCATCCATCGTCGGCTCCATCGAGGCCCCATTTCACCTACTTCGAATTTTTCAACTTCAACTCTTGCGCAGGATTTTATCGGCCCCTCTGTTAATGATGAAATTTCAACTCTACTCATGGTCACGGGCTATTCTATCACCTACTTTTTTCCAGAGCAAATTTGAAGACAAATTGTTTTATATAATCTACTTAATAATATTTTTGGGTATATAATTAATTTATGTCTGGAGCAATAGCCGCAATCTACTCATCCTTTTTTCTTGCACTTTCACAAGCGTCATTGAAGAAAAGCTACAGGGAGCTACCTCCATCCGTCGCGTTTTTCTTTGATATGGTTTTTGGTGTTTTGCTTTGGCTTCCCCTAGCACTTTTTTTTGGCGTAAATTTAGTTTTTTTTAACGAGGTACTCATTTACGCTATTGTTTCAGCCATCCTTTCTGAAGCGGTAGTTTTTTACGCGCTATCGAAAGGCCAACTAAGTATTACCTCTATACTCATTGGTAGTTACCCAATTTATACAATTCTTTTTTCGTTTCTTATAAATAGGGAGTTGCTTACGTTATCACAGGCTTTGTTTGTTGCATTAACTATCATTGGAACTCTCATTTCGTATTTGCCTTCCAAATTAAGTCGAGATGAACTTAAAAAAGCGGTGCTCTGGTTTGGCCACTAATTGCTGCGGTCGGAATTGGTCTGTCAGATACTTTGTCGAAAAAAGTTATCACCAAAACTGAGGACTTTACGTTCCTCTTTGTTTTAGCACTGGTTCAAGTTCCTGTTGCCTTTATTTATCTTAAACTGGAGAAACAAAATATAGTCAATAAACTACGTGTGGTAAGGCAAAAAGCTTACGATTACAAAAATGCAATTGCAGGATCACTGTTTAATATTGTCGGTACTGGACTATTATGGATTGCCTTCTCTAAGACACTAGCTTCGATTGCCTCCCCCATCACAGCAACAAGCGGTGTTCTTGTAATAATTATTTCACTTTTATTTTTGGACGAAAAAATATCTGTCCGACAAATCTTGGGAATACTATTGGTCTTTGGAGGTATAATCGGATTAGTAACTTATGGTTAATCTATAAAAATGGATCAAATCATTTCATATTCCGGAAAAGAAGGTCTTCTTAAAGTAACTATCAACTCTTTAGAAGCTAAAAGGGAACTTTTGGTATTTGAAACAAGTTATGCATCGCTAAATAATCTATTTACAAAAAAACAGGCTGAAAATATCAGGGCTGAGTTTCTTAAGAGAAAGATAAAGATTCGTGAGCTAACAAACCATGCGTTTCATGAACAGTATACAGACGTTCCGGATTTCCACGAAAAAGTCATGGCCATAAGATATATCAATCCTAATAAATTAAATATTCTAGTAGAGACACTTGTTTATAATAATGTTGTGGCAATATACGAACCCAAAGAGGGCGGCTTTTGTGTTGAAATTCACAGTAAAGAACTAGCCAACCAACAGAGACAGCTCTTTGAATTTATTTGGAAACAAGCTGACCGTCCAATCATTGGAAAAAACGGAAGAACCTCTATTTTCTGAAGCTAATTTTAAGGGAGCCAGACTCCCTGAAGATCGTCGAACGTTCCAAGGACAAATTAAATCTTGTTAATAATTATAGGGTTTTTGTTTTATAATATCCTCATGTCAGAAAGAATTGCTCATCTGCATATAGAAAAAACCGCGGGTACATCAATACGAAAAGGCTTGTTCGAACCGGTATATGGTAAACAAAATGTCTTACTCTACCATCCGCCAATAGATATGTTTCGGAGGATTTCAGATCTTAGAAGTGAAAGGTACACTAAAGCGTACCAGATCAAAGAGCTTCTTGTGAAAACCCCCCTTAGACCTATTGTCGACTTCCTTGTTCTTCAACTTCGGAAAAGAAGTAGTACAAACGACATTGCTTGGGAAGCATTACAGTCTACCGACTACAAAGTAGTCTCTGGACATTTTTCCGCTGATAAAATTAACTTTCTTCTAGATCACTTTACAACGGTTGTTATTCGTAACCCCCTAGAAAGAATGTATTCCCACTATTTACATTGGAATAGAAAAAATGGAGCCACACAATTTAGAATCAATATAGAATACAATCCTGATGTTACCTTTGAAGAATTTGCGATGCTCGAGAAACTCAAAGATTATCAAACTCAAGCACTAAGGGGTAAGCCACTAGAGGAGTTCGACTTGGTAGGAACCACAACAAATCTCAACTCATATAGTTATCGGCTGCTATCTCAGTTAGGACTCGACCCTTACTCGTACCCTCTTGATTATCACAACCGAACAATAAACAAACCTCCACTAGAAGTTAGTCAAGATTTTGCAAACGAATTTCGAGAATTTCATATAAATGATTACACACTATACGAGCACGCTCTTTCGTTAGAAAATAATTTACAAATTGAAAGCCTGCCGCGACTGATTTGAAGACGAACTACCCTTTACCTATGAAGTCGGGCCGATGAGGGATTGGAGTTTGGCGACTAGGTTGGTAATGGAAAAATCTGTTTTAACTATATAGTCATTTGCGCCCAACTCAAGAGCTTTGTCTATATCTTCTTTCTGACCTAAATTGGAGGCAACTACTACAGGAATATTTTTCCAGGTATCATTTTTCTTCATCTCCGAAAGAACCGAAAATCCGTCCTTTTTTGGTATTACGAGATCAAGTATCACCAGGTCAAACTTATCGGTCTGAAGTGCGTCCATTGCCTCTTCGCCGTCATAAACCAGTACGACATTATACGAAGCTTTAGAAAGCTTAACACGATATGCATTTGCCAGAAATTTATCATCTTCTACAACTAATATTTTCCTCATGAAACCTTAAGTGCCTCGCGAACTTTGGCAACAACCTCATCCAATTTCCAATCAGTCTTAACTAGATAATTATTAACTCCCTTCTTTTTACTCTCCTCAACGGTTGAAGCATCACTCAAATTCGAAAGAATTATTACGGGAACCCCCTTTCCCCATTCATCCTCTCTTAACCTGTCAAGAAGCGTAACTCCGTCCATAAGAGGAAGAACGATGTCGAGAAGTATCAAGTCGGGATGTTTTTCCAAAGCAACGGCCAACCCCTCCCCCCCGTCATATGCTTCTAAAACATCAAAACCATTTTTTTCGAGCTTCTTTTTAATGGCTTTTGACAGAAGTTTTTCGTCCTCTATTAGTAAAACAGTTGATTTTTTATCACTCACAATATATATGCTACTTCTTTTCAACTACTTCGCGCAATATCTGTATGATATCTTCTAATCTATATTGAGCCTTCAATATGTATTCCTTTACTCCAAGTTCAAGCATCGAGGCTTTCTTTTCATCGCTCGCGGAATTACTGACTACAACAACAGGAATTTTTGTCCAGGCCTCTTTTTTTCTCAATTCCCGCATAAACTCGAGCCCATTCATGTCCTCAAGGTAGTAATCAAGCCAGATGACGTCGGGGTATTCGGTGATATTTGCCAGATAGTCCAAAGCTTGCTTTGCCGAAGTACAGGTTATGGGTTCAAAACCCTTACTTGTCAATTTTTTGGAGATGGCCTGAAGGAGAAGTTCCTCGTCCTCGATTACCATCACTTTTATCGTTTTTTCCATTATTTACATTATATATTATCTTAGACGTCGATTGTAACTTCGCCTTCTTTTTGAACACTTCCCGAAAGCGGTATCGCAAACCAAAACGTCGTGCCCTTACCTTCGTCGCTCTCAAACCAGATTCTACCACCCGAGGATTCAACAATGGCCTTGGTCAGGTAAAGCCCGAGGCCCGTTCCTTCGGTTTCAATCTTGATCACATTTTCCGCTCGGAAGAACTTTTTGAATACCTGTTCTTGCTGGCGCTTAGGTATTCCGTAACCGTTATCCGAAATCTGAGAAATTATTTCCTCGCCCATTCGGGAAATTATAATAACAACTTCACCCTCATCAGGTGTGTACTTTACCGCATTGGTGAGTAAATTCATATAAACGTGCCTGATAAGTCTGGGGTCGACGTTGACCAAGGGCAATTTTTCGTGAATACTAATTACCAAATGCAATTTTTTCTTTTCCAATCTTGGCTTAACTTCAAGAATAACATCATCCAAAAGTTTTCTTAAATCAGTCGGTTTGGGATCTATTATAATCCTCCCCGATTCGATCCTTGAAATATTCAACAAAGTATTCACAAGTTGAATCATCCGTTCATTAGATTGATATACATTTGTGAGAAGCTCTTCCTGTTCCTTAGTCAGTTCTCCTGCATCGCGGTCTAAAAGAATCTCACAAAACCACTTCATCGCAGAAAGAGGGGTTCTGAGTTGGTGTGAAGCAAGTGAAATAAACTCGGTCTTCATCCTGTCTATTTCTTTCTCCTTGGTGATGTCGCGAAATACGTCGACTCCCCCTATAACCCTATCAAAAACAATTACCGGCGTTGCCGTAATGGATACCGGAAATTTCCTTCCGTCAAGTCTTACGAAAAAATAATCGTTACTTACAATTTTTTTCTTTAGGAAGAGTGCATTCCTGATGGGTCGTTCATTGACGTTTACTTCTCTATCTTCCTTATCAAACATCTTTATCGAATACCAAATAGGCTTCCCGATAAGCTCGTCTTGCCTTAGGCCGGTCAAGTATTCAACTTGTTGATTTGTGAAAATAATCTCACCTTTATCATTAATTCCGACTACGCCGTCACCAATATTTGCTAGCATTGCATCATCCATTGCTTTTTCTTCGGCAAGCTCTCTATTTTTACTAATCAGCTCTTCCTGAATTTTTTTCTGCTCAAGCGAAATCTGGTAGGTTATCGAGCTTCTCAGAAGCTCAACTTCTACCCAGGTTGACACGTCTTTTAAAGTCGAAGCTTCCAGGTCAGAAAATTTTCTGGGCAGGCGGTCTGCCAAAAATAAACTACCAACAATTGATCCGTCAGGAGCTCTCACGGGTACGCCCGCAAAAAATCTTATCTTAGGTCCCTCAGTAACATTGGCGTTATTCTTAAATTCCTCGTTTTGAGAGGCATCTTCAACGATAACCGCGCCTTCTTTTATGATAACTGCGTCAGAAAAAGAAGCAGCTCTCTCTTCCTGCGAGTACATAAGTCCCTGAATTGATTTAAACCATACTTTTTGAGAATCGACCAAAGAAATTCCAGCAACTGGTACAGCAAAAATTTTTGTAGCTAGACGAGTAATAACCTCGAATCTCTCTTCTTTCGGAGTATTAAGAAGATTTAAGCTTTGTAAGGCTATCAATCTTTTCTCTTCCTTTTCTTGGGCAGCATCCATACTAATTACTTATTAAAGTATATCGTTGAAATCCTAAACAAAAAAGTGGGTTTTAAAAAGCCCTAACAATTCTAGCGAGGAATGAGCTCAAACATGGCCGCCGAATTTGCCTGAAAGAATTGTTCTATCCTCCAATTTAGACCGCTAATCGAAACCTCTGTTTCGCTCGTCGTTCCCAAAAAATCTGTCCTTCTAAAAGTAAAATTTTTGAAAGGCAAATTATCAAAAGTAATTTCAACATTCTCCGAATGATTTAAAAAAGGATCGTAATTAACAACCAAAACTTTTACGACGTTTCCAGAAGCATCCTTTGTAGCAATCGCTTTCACCCAAGTTCCTGTACCGTAAACGGGATAATATTTCCAATCAAAATTATTCAAAAATTCTATTGCCCTATATCTTGGTTTTTCTTCAGGCTCGCCGAAACTATCGTTTGTGAGTATTCCCCACCTACCCCAATTTTTGCTTTGACCTTTGCCGTCTTTTATTTCAAAAAGAAAGACTATTGGCAACTTTTGAAAGGTTGCGGCATACATTGCCAGTGTATGAACTGCGCTGAAATTTGTGTCGTAACCAAGATCGTTCTCCGAGTTATGACCACTTTCAGAAATTATAAATTGTGTATTTACATACTTTGGATATCGAGTTATCCAAGAGCTAACATTCTCAATATCTCTCTCATAATCGTTAACATCTTTTGAATATCTATGCCAAGAGTAAAAATCGACTCTCAAATCATTTTTTTGGGCGTAATCAAAAAAATCCGTAAACCAATTTTTATAAAGAGCAGTTGTACCCGGGCCTCCAAAAGCAAAGGGCAAAACGTCTTGGGCATCCCTTGCGCCTTTTTCGGCATAAGTATAAAGCGTTAAATAATTCTTTGGTCCAGATAATTTAAATCCACCAAAAAGATCAGGCTCATTCCAAACCTCGTAGTAGACGCCTGCGATTGCCAATCCCCGATTTCCGCTTACATGCTCTATCGTTCTTTGGACGAGGAGTTTCCACTCATCCCAGGAGTAAGGTAGATCAACTTCCGTTCCTCTCGACAAAGCTTCCGGCATATAAGAAAGCGACAGAAACGGCCTTGCGCCCGTTGCTTGTATTGTCTTTATCTGAAGGTCTAACATACCCCAATCAAAACTTAAATTCCCACCAGAGTCTCTTGATACAGGATTATAAAAGTCGTAAATATGGTCGATTCTAATATAATAAGGTTCGAGATTATTGACCTTCGATATTACCGGTGTAAGCATGGCCCCCCTTTCTTCGCCGCCCTGTGCCAAATATTTCCAGTGGGGGGTAAAAGAGCGGGCGCTTGATAAATCGACAACTATATTAGCCTCACTTCCCGATAAATTAAAATAAGCCTTTTCCAAAAAGTGTGTCTTTTTGTTCAATAAAAACAGACTGATTGGTAAGCTTAGAGTAATAACCAGAATCGTAAAAAACCTAAAATAATATTTTTTTAGCATATTATTCCTCGGTAATTATTTTTAGTTTTCCGGATTCGTAAACTGCCGTGTCGGCGGTTAGAGTTTTTGCCTGAACAATATAGTGGTTGTAACCTTCCCATAAAGAAACTTTTCCTGATGAAACAAATGTTGAGGCCTGACTTGAAGTTTCGATTTGGCTGCCGGTAACTCCTATAAAATGGGTCGCGTCGTATATTCTAAAAAAAGCTTTGCCATTACCGTTCATCAACTTTATATTCGCCTCAAAGTAGACTTCCAGAAAGCCGGGGAAATCGTTTTTGCTTAAATAAAAATCGGTTCCGGAAAGGTTCGTCCAGTCCGTTGCCAAAGTACTTCCCGACCCGGGGATAGGAACGTAGAATGTACGACGAACTTTCTTAGCCGAAGCGCTCGTTACGGGGTTGGGGGTCGGGCTGGTAGAAACCATTTCTTCTGACATTAATTCTGCGATTTTAAGCTCTATATAGCGCTTACACTCCTCCCCACACTCATCTTTGGCCACTTGATCTCGGGAAGAATCTTCAACAAGCAATTTTATATTAGAATCGTTATCGTCAGCCGTCTTAAAAATGGTTGTGTATAGCAAATAACCAAGAAGTAAATTTACAAGAAACAGGTCAATTGTTAATATAACTTTAAGTAAGCTCTTCATTTAAAACTCACATTATAATCCAGACTTGGGGGTATGAGATTGTCTTCACGAAGACCGCTTCTTGAAATTTCTCTTTCAAGAACATTTACGTCTTCTTCAAGTTGTAATATCTCAGGATCACCGGCATATATTGAAGGCTTATAAGGTTCGTATGATGCGGGAGTCGGAGTCGGCTCAAACTTAGGCTCAATCGCCTCACCGCCTTCTTGTAAAAGTCTGAAAAGTTTAACGCCTATAAAAACTAAGATCATCAAAAAGACAAAAATGAGAAAGCTTCTAACGAGCCTTTTTATAAATTTATTTTCAAAAGCTCCTTTTACAGAAGTAGTCAAGGTAGAACCGGTTGCTAACCCTTTGGCTGTGAGAGGCCCGGAAGAAGTGGAGACTTTTTCGAGACTTTTACTAACAAAAGCCTTGAATTTTTGGATATCTTGCTTCACACTATCATCCTCTGGAACAGCTTGGAAAGATTTATCTTGCTGATCTGACCTGACAGGAGCTACGGGCTTTCCCATCAAGGCGCGAATCCAGCCAGTAAGTCCTCCAATTTTATTTTCTGTTTGACTTTTTAGCGTCACCATTTTTTTATTCTTCAGCGGTTTTAATCTCCCGAATCACCTCTCTCAAAAAGGTATTCGCCTCTTTTAAGAAGAGCTGGGATTCACCCAAAACTCCGATCATGTCATTGTAGTGTTTAAGAATCGCTTTCCTTTGCTTGACAATGAGAACGATCATATTATCAACTTCAACTTGTTTTTCTTTACTTCTCACAATTCTTGCGTTTGTTTCAAAAGTCCAGCGATCTAAAACTTCAAATTTTTCGTTACTGAATTTATATCCTTCTCTATCTTCGTCTCTTATTATTTCAAGTTTATTTTTGACGGCTGTTAGTGCGGAATCCGACCTCTGAGTAAAGTCAGATATTTTTCCGTAAGGAAGCGTTATCATGACTTCATAAACCAGAGGTTCGACTCCCTCCCATCGTTTTTCGGCAAGATCAGAATCTTTGACAAGATCATCCAATGTGCCCGCAGAAGGAAGCGTATCTCGATGATCGGTAAACCATCCTATTTCTTGATCTACTCTTAAGGTAAGCGACTCTTTCCTTACTTCAGAAACGCTTATTGCCTCAGATAACCTCGCCAAAAGCATTGAGAGATAGGCAATCACGACGTCGTCTCTGGCCTGAAGCATCTTTAGCGTGGCTTCTTGGGCATCCTGCCTACTCTTTAATGACTGGAAACGAAGATATTGCGACCTTCTTAGAAGATATTCCTCATGAGCCTTTTGATAATCTTGGAGTTTTAAAATGTATTCTTGATACGCCTGATCAAAACCTTTTTCTTCTTCTTTAATCTCTGACGACTGGGTCGCTTCGGACGACTGTGAAAAAACTTGTTGAACCGCTATTAAATTCAGGGTGACAAAAAAAATAGTGGGCAGAATCAAATATTTCTTCATGTATTTTAAATTTACACTTTTAGCTTTAAGACTACAACTTCATTGGTAAACCGATTAGATTTAGTGCTAAGGACCTCCATTTTTGACTTTTGGTCCTTCCGGCGTGTCCTCAACTTTAAACCCTTTTTTCTCTATCTTCTTTCTTATCTCATCAGCCTCTTCAAACTTACCCCCCCCTCTTAATTCTTCTCTTTGATTTATTAAGTCCTTGACTTCCTTTGGTACTTTTGGTACTTGTGGTACTTCTGGTACTTCTCCAAGCTTTAGCCCCGACACTTCATCAAAACTCATCGCCAAATCGTATTTATCCTCAGACGGAATACTACTCTTCATAGCTTCCCAAAAGACTGCTAATGCCTTAGGTGTATTGAGATCATCGCATATCGATTCTTGAAAACGCAAGCTGTAATCATCAACTTTCTTACTTTTCTCGCTAGATAAAGCGGTCCTCGAACTTTGAATTTTTGCAGCTAAAACTTGTTCGCGCAAATTATTTAGTGATTTTTGAGCTCCCGTCATAGAATCCCAAGTAAAGTTTAATGGATCTCTGTAATGAGCTGTTAAATATAGATATCTTAGAGAAAGAGGGTCAAAACCTCTTTTTACAATATCCTCGATTGTATAAATATTTCCCAAACTTCTACCCATCCTTTTACCCTCAACTTTCAAAAAAGTTCCGTGAATCCAATACTTTACAAACGTTTTCCCTGTAGCCGCCTCTGCTTGAGCAATTTCATTGGGATGATGAGTCGATCTTAAATCTTCCCCACCCACATGGATGTCAAAGCTTTCTCCAAGATATTTCATACTCATTGCCGAACACTCAATATGCCATCCCGGGAATCCTATGCCCCACGGACTCTTCCACTCCATTTGTCTCATTCCCGGTACTTCCGAAAATTTCCAAAGGGCAAAGTCTCTTGGATTTTTTTTCTCGGGGTTGGGTTCTACCCTAGCTCCTTCTTTAAAATTATCCAAGGTTGAGAGTTCTCCGTACTTCCTATCTGTCTCTTTCTCAAACTTCACTGTATCAAAATAAATTCCATCGGAAATCATATACGTGAATCCTTTTTCCTCAATTTTCTTGACTAAAACTATCTGTTCTTTAATATGATCTGTTGCTTTTGAGAAAAGGAGGGGCTGGCTCAAATTCAGCTTTTTATAATCCTTTAAAAAGGTTTCTGTATAAAATTTTGCAATATCCCAAGCAGTTTTTCCTTCGCGTTTAGCAGCCTTTTCTATTCTATCCTCGCCTAAATCTGCATCGCCCAGGTTGTCACCCGTTAAATGACCGACATCAGTCAGATTCATCACATAACGAACCGTAAAACCTTTATACCCCAGGGTTCTTACTAAAACGTCAGCAAGCGTGTAAGTACGGAAATTACCGATTGAAGCATTGTTGTAAACTGTCGGGCCACAGGTATACATTCCGACATTGGGCGGATTTATTGGTATAAACTTCTCTTTCTTACGAGTGAGTGAGTTGGTTAAAAAAAGATTAGGCATATAAGTCGTATAATATTTATAAATTTACCCCGAAATCTGTTTTCCCATTTCCTTTGTTCCTTGTTTTTTCTTCAGAAATCTTAAAAAGCCCCTTCTGGGTTTTGTTTTAGGCTCAATAAGTTGCTGAGAGGATTGATCTTGAACCTGTGTTTTGTCCATCTCTTGCTTTTGTAATTGCAGCCACTCTTCCTCTTTTCTCTTCCTCTCAAGACTAATTCTTTTTAGCTCCTCCTCCAACTCTTGTATACGCTTTTTTTTCTTGGCCTCAAGCTCAGACTTTTGAGCTGGCGAGATTTCACCTACTTTTCCGTCACCTCCCACAATTTGTTGAACGATATCAGAAGAGCTTTTTTCTTGCTTCAGAATTTGAGATTTGGACGTTTTCAAAAGCTCAAAGGGTTCCCTAGCAATTTGCTTGGCAACTTGTTTTGCAGTATCAGCCGCAGTTTTTTTAGTTTGTTTAATAAAACCATCCATTTACATCTCCCTTCTTCCTTCTAAAGCTTGCCTTAAAGTCGTTTCGTCAGCATACTCCAAATCCGCGCCGGTTGGAATTCCCATCCCCAGCCTCGTAATTTTCAGGTCGTCTCCATTTAAAAATCTTTCCCTAATCTTTTTCGCCAAATACATTGCGGTTGCGTCGCCCTCCATGGTGGGATTTGTTGCAATAATAATTTCGCGGATTTGCACCGAATTTTTAAGCCGATCTTCGCTGATCCTTTTAAATAAGTCTTCTATAAAAATCTCGTCTGGCCCAATATTTTCCAGCGGGTTAAGACTTCCGTGCAAAACGTGATAAAGTCCAAAATATTTCCCTGTTTTCTCAAAAGCAAGAACTTCCAGAGGCTCCTCAACTACCATTATTTGACTTTTGTCTCTTTTAAAATCTGAACAAATCGGACAGGGATCTTCTTCGCTCACGTTTTTACATTGCGAGCAGATAATTGTGTTTTTCTTTAAACTTGAAAGAGAGTCTGCAAAATACTCAAGTTCGGTTTGCGGCAGGTGCAAAAGATAATAAGTCAGTCTTTGGGCTGTTTTCGGCCCGATTCCCGGTAGTTTCTGGAAAGATTCTATAAGGTTACTTATTGGTTTCGGAATCTTCATAACTCAAATTAATTATATCTGAAGAAACTCAAAGTAAAAAGTCTTATTTTCACGAAAAAATATTAGTATCTATTCGTAGCATTCGCACTCGCCTCGCTATAGCTATGGCGGAGCGGGTAAATTCGCAGATTGGCGTTATATCAGGCAAGTTTAACTTACTGAAGACTTTTAAGTGACCTCAACTCATACCTCCAAGAAGACCACTAAGACCACCTCCCATTTCCATCATCTTTTTGGCAGCTTTTTTCTGGACTTCTTTCATGGCACGATTTATAAGATCAATCGTTTTGCTTTGATCCTCTCCATTAACTTCCAGACTAATAATATTCTGTGTTCCGTCCACAGTAACTTTCATCCCATCCCTTTCTTCTGTATGTCTTATATCCTTTAATTCATCCTGAAGCTTCTTAGCCTGCTGACGAAGCTTAATTAATTCCTTTGCTTGTTGTAATTTGTCAAACATAATTAAATTTGAAATTAGACAATTGAAACTATCGTCAAGACCCGAATATCTCTTTGGCGACTTTTATTATATCCTCATCTTCGCTTTCAGTCAAAACCGAGTCTGACTCGGTCAAAATAACATCCGATTGTTCTGCCACAACCGTTTTTGAACTCGTTTCAACGTTTGGTTTAACTTCGTCAACCTTGTTACTTTTTAGGGGGGGTTCGGTTAAAGTACAAACTACTCTAATCCTGCTACCAAATACCTCCTCTATAACGTCCTCAAGAATGTCCCTATGAGGATTTGTCTCAAGTCTCTCCTTATGAAATTTGTAATAAACACCAAGTGTTAAAACGCCTCCATCTAAACTTAGAGGCTTTGCCGCCCTTAGAAGTGCTTCGGTTGATGTATTTTTTGGCCTAATTTGAGTTAATATCTTTAGCCAAGATTCCTTAGTAAAGCCGTTGGTATTACTATTTTCGGATTCTTCTTTGATCACCGAAGTCACTAAATTATCTAATATATCCGAGGTATACGTGTTTGATCTCTCTTCCTTTTCCTCTAACTTCTCTAATTCTTTCTTTCCACCCAACTTTATCCCAGATTTATCTTTTTCTACTTCCAAACCTTGGTTCGTTAATTTCCCGCCAGAGTCGATACCGATTTCGTTAAATGATTGACTTTTTTTTACAGATCCGCACCATTTAATTACTGCGAGCTCCAAAGGAATCTGTTCTAAATATGAATTTGGTATATCGCCATAAACCTTTGTGAGTAGTTCAATTAAACGAACCGTTTCTTCTTTATCGAAATATTTAATCTCTTCTCCTTCAAGGCCCATTTTGTTCATTAAAGCGCTACGAAGCCTTGTAATAATATGCTCCGTAACATTTCTAAGCGACGCTCCTGAATTCACCGCATTTTCTATTGCATAAAGAGCTTTTTTAACATCTCTTCTTGATAAATACGACAAAAAATCTTCGACATCAAAAGCTTTTTTATTAAAAAGATAGTCTTCGACCTCCTTTAATTCCAGTATTTTAAGCTCTAATTGAAGGGTTTCCAGAAGCTTAACGGCGTCCCTAAAAGAACCGTCCGAATGCTTCGCAATTAATTCCAGACCTTCAGTTTCAACCTTTATTTTTTCATCCTTAGCGACTCTTTCTAAAGATCTTACTATTTCGTTCAGCTTTGCCTTCTTAAAAACTACATGTGTACACCGCGAGCGAATCGTTGCAATTAATTTTTCAGGATTTGTCGTTGCTAGAATAAACATGACGTGCTCGGGTGGTTCTTCCAATGTTTTAAGAAGGGCATTTGATGCCTCTAAAGTCAACATATGCGCTTCGTCAATAATGTAGACTTTATTTTTAGCACGAGCGGTCGCAAGCTTCACAGCCTCGCGAAGACTTCGAACATCATCAATTCCCCGGTGAGACGCAGCATCAAGCTCTATTACATCAATATTCGTCCCTTTCGATATGGAAATACACTGTCCGCACTGATTACACGGCTCGAGTTTCCCCGGTCCTCGAAGCGAGGGCGTTCTCGATTCGCAGTTTACTATCTTGGCCAAAATCCTCGCTGCTGAAGTTTTTCCGATTCCTTTCGGGCCCGAAAAAAGAAATGCATGAGGCATCTTCCCTGATGCTACAATTTTTTTAAGAGACTCGCGCGCGCTTTGGGAATCCAACTCGTCTAAAGTTCGGGGGCGATATTTTAGGTAAAATGTCATGGTTAAAATTGTTAAACAGTTAAATGGTTATATAGTTACGTATCTCTATTTTAGTATCACTTAAACCATCTAACTATCTGGCCATAGAGCTATTCTTTTATTTACTCATGGTGCTTCCCCATCAAATGTAGCGCACCATGACTTATCAGTTCAAGTACCTTGTCGTCTATAAGTTTACCCTCATGAGAAGCTTCCTTAACTACTCTGGGATAACAAATAATAATGTCTCCAAGATGAATAATGTCATCAGGGGGCTCGATAAAACCTTGATCGCCCTCAAGGTTAGGGAAAGTTAAAACGTCGTGGAGCACGTTTTCTTTTAAATACTTATTGACAAGATTAAGCATATATTTCCGGCCGACAAAACTAACGGTTACATCTGCTTTTGACACAATGCCCTCCTTTGTCAAAATTTCCTTCAAACTTCTTTTGACTTTCGGGGCACTAACCGGACAGCTTGTAAGTTTTTTGACATAAACCCGTATCATTATAAATTTCTATAGGTTAATTAGGTTAATTTGGACTTAACCATCTCTGCTACTTTTCTCCCATCCACCTTTCCATCAGCTTTTTTCATTACTACTCCAATTACTCTTCCCATGTCTTTCATTTCAGAAGCACCTATCTCTTTTACCGCCTCGTCCACCAGCTTTTGAAGTTCTTCGTCCGCCATTTCGGCCGGCAAAAACTCCCTTAGTATTTCGAGTTCACTCTCTTCCTGCTTTAACCTTTTATCTAAAGTTGTACTATCGGAACTTGTGGTCTTGCCTCGAGCCTCTCGCAAGCTTTCGATTGCATCAATTCTTTTTTTGGCTTCACGTCTGATAACTTTTAACTCATCTTCCTCTGTCAAATCACGTTGAACTGCAATTTTTTCATAATTAAAAGCCGATGAAAGCATCCTCAAAGTAGATAGTCTTATTTCGTCTCTGGCTTTCAACGCCTCGGCAATTTTTTTATTAATATCCTGAGAAATCATATGGCCATCTTTATTTTTTCTGATATCTCTTGCATCTTTTCAGCGTCAAACTTTTTTCGAGCCGAAGTATCAATAAAAGCCTCGTCATTATATATCGGAACGACCCATATATGGCAGTGTTCAACATCCATACCGTGGGTTAAAAACTCAACCATTTTTGCCCCAAGACTTTTCATTTGGGAAAGTGCAATTTTTCTTGCAACTTCCCAGTATTCGCCAAAGTTTGGGACATCCCAAACCCAACGATAATGCTTTTTGGGAACAACTTGTACATGACCCAAATTCAACGGGGCAATATCCAAGAATGCCATATATTCCGCGTCTTCATAGACTTTATAGCAAGGAATCTCGCCTTTGACTATTTTGCAAAATACACAATTATCTTTCATGCTGCTCTCACTGGCGTGATGTCGGCTAGGAAGTGAATCTGCATGTGTGGAATTGAGGCAGCGTCTCCCGAATTGTGAATTAAACGGAAACCTTTTGCGCTTCTATCTTTAGCAATCACAACCGTAACGTCTTTTATCTCTTTCCAAACTTTATCATCAAGTCCACCCAAATCTCTTACGTGGTTTTTGGGGACAATAAGAAGATGGATTGCGGCTTGAGGATTTATATCACTAAAGATTATAAGATTATCGGTTTCCTTCTCAATCTTTGTGTCCGTTTTCCCTTGTACAATTTGGCAGAATACACAATCTTCCATGACTTAAAGAAAAGCGACAAGTGATAAGTAAAAAACTAATAATATTGTCTTCTATCGCTTATTGCTTATCGCTTATTACTAATTAAATATACCAACTTGTGAAAATTCTTACAAGACCTAAAGAAGAGAAACTATTTCATTTCGAAAGTTTTTTTAGCACTTGATCAATTGTGAGAAGTTCGGTTTTTTCAGAAGACCTTTCTTTCCACTCAATTTTATCTCCGGTTTGTTCTGAAACTACAAGCCTTACTGGAATCCCGATGAGATCCGCATCTGCAAATTTTTCCCCGGCACTAACCTCTCTATCGTCCCAAAGTACATCAATCCCGACACTTGAAAGCTTCTCATACACTTTCTTCACTTTCGTTCGAATTTCAAGTTTCGAGTTTCGAAGTTCGATGAGATGTACGTCATAGGGACTTAAAACTCTATTCCAGATCATCCCCTTCTCATCATGACTAACTTCAACCCAAGCACCCATAACCCTGGTTGATCCAATTCCATAACTTCCAAACCAGACGGGCTTTTTCTTTCCCTCCGCATCTCTATAATAGACCTTCATCCTCTCCGAATAATAAGTACCAAAGGGGAAAATATTCCCGACCTCGATCGATTTGGACTGTCTGATTGAACCTTTCTTACAAATAGGACATTTTTCCCCCACCTTACCCTTAAAAATTTCTTGATTTTGGGCAAAGTCGCATTTTTCGCAATGGTAAATTGTGTCTTCTCCTCCTTCTGCCAGTATTTGAAACTCGTGGGTTACGTTATCGGTAAAAACACCCCCAGCCGCCTCAACAACTTTGGTATCAAATCCAATTCGCTTAAAAACCCGTAAATATGCTTTTTTAACTTCTTCATAATATCGCCAGAAATCTTTTTCATCTGCATGAACACTGTACAAATCCTTCATCATAAATTCCCTTCCTCTTAAAATTCCGGATCTGGCACGAAGTTCATTTCTAAATTTCGTTGAAAAATGATACAAGGCAAGAGGCAAACCCTGGTAGCTCCCTATATGTTTTCGTATAAGGTCAAGTAAAATTTCCTCGTGGGTAAATGACAAGGCAAACTCGCGTCCTCTGGTATCTTTCAGTTTATACATTACCTCATCCGCTTTATCCCACCTGCCTGTTTCGTTCCAAATATTTTTAGGGTGCAGTAAAGGCATCAAAATTTCCTGCGCACCCGTAACATTCATTTCTTCCCTTATTATCTGGTTAATCTTTTCTACAACCCGCCAACCCATTGGTAGAAGTGTCCAGCTTCCAGCCATTAACTGATCAATAAAGCCCGCCCGGACAAGGAGATTGTGGTTTATACTTTCTGCACCCTTCGGCGCTTCTTTTTTGGTTTTGGGGAAAAGTTTTGACTGCAACATTTTTATTTCAAAACCGAGTCGATATAGCCTGAAATTCCGCCGCCTAAAATTAACTTTTTGATATCGCTTGCTGTTATTGCAAGAATTAGAAGAATGAGAATAATCATACCCACGGTATGAATCGCGGCTTCAACTCTGGGTACAATCCTCTTCCCGAAAAAGGATTCAATTCCTACGAAAAGAAGTCTACCACCGTCAAGAGCGGGAAAAGGGATTACATTTAGAATAGCCAAGTTGACTGACAGAATCCCTATAAAATTAATTAAAGGCAAAATACCAAATTTAGCAGCTTCGGATGTAAGAGCAAAAATTCCGACCGGTCCCGCAATGTCCCTCGGAATAACACCGCCAAAAAGATCTCTAAAAAGCTTTATAAACCCCCCGACAACTACCCCCACCCAAAATAAGCTTTCTTTAAAGCCGTAGTAGATTCCAATAAAAGGTCTTTGCCAAAATGGCGGATAGTAAATTTCCGATGTCGAAATTAAAACTCCCAGCGCCCCCTCTCCTTCAGGTGGATTTTCTCGAGGGAGCGCTTTAATTTCGACAAGTTCAGTGTTTCTTTCTACCATAAGTGTTATCTCTCTTCCTTTCATAGAATCAACTGTTTGAATCAACTCCTGATTTGAAGCAATTTTATTTCCGTCAATTTCTCTAACAATATCATTTACCTCTAAACCCGATGATGCCGCCGGAGAGTTAGCGCTGACTTCAACAATTTTTACATTTTGCGTTTCTTTTGGAATTCCCGTAAATGAATAAACAAGTGAAAATGCCACAATCGCTAGAACAAAATTCATCATAACTCCGGCCAAAATTATTAACGTCCTTACTCTCTTATTTTTGTTAAGAAAGGCTCTTGAAGTATCTGTTATTGTGTCTTCCGTAGTTTCTCCGTGAAGCTTTACAAAACCTCCAAAGGGTAAAAGATTTAGAGAATAGATCGTCTCGCCAATTTTTTTACCAAAAATTCTTGGTGGAATTCCAAATCCGAATTCCTCGACCCAAACTCTATTTCTTCTCGCAGCAAAAAAATGGCCAAGTTCATGAGCCAGAATAAGAATGGATAGTACAGCTAGAAAAATTAGTATTGAAATAATCATAACTTTTGTAAGTATAAGTGAGTTAGACTAAATTTTCCATTGTCCATTAATAAAATGGTAGATGGAAAATCAGTAAATGGAAAATATTTTTACATCTGAAGTAGTTCTTGCTCTTTGGCTTTCCCTATCTCGCCTATTTTCTCGACATACTCATCGGTTATTTCTTGGAGACGCTTTTCTTGTTGAAACTTTTCATCTTCAGTTACTTCCTTTTTCTCAAAAGCCTCCTTAATATCTTTCATTTTATCGCCTCGAATTTGCCTAATCATAATCCGACCATTTTCAAGCTTTGCACGAAGAAGCTTTACGTATCTTTCCCTATCTTCAGAAGTCAAAGGCGGCAAACTGATTCTAATAACCACGCCGTCAATGGAAGGATTAAGACCTATGTTAGCGGCTAATATTCCCTGTCTAATCTCGCCAATTATTGATTTATCCCACGGCTCGATAACTAGTGATTGACTATCGGGAGTCGAAATCGTTGACAATTCCTGAATCTTTAATTTCTGTTGCCCACCGTAAACCGCAACCGAAAGATCTTCGACAAGGGCGGGTGTGGCCCTACCGGTTCTGATTGAAGAAATATCACCCGTAACAAGACCTAGGACCTGTTGCATTTTCTTTCTTATATCGTCCTCGTTCATTACTCTCCTAATTGTATACGAAAAACTCTACCGATACGAGCGTTCTCTCCAGTCTTTGCAATTACTTCTTTTACCAAGTCGCCAACCTTTTTGTCTGGATCTTTTATAAATTCCTGATTTTCAAAGCTTTTTTCTCCCATTGAAGCAACTTGCATGGCCAAATTTTTGCCTAGATCTTGAAAAAGTTCATTTTTGGCAACAAAGTCGGTTTCGCATAATAACTCCACTACTCCGACTACTTTCTGATTATGATGGGTGTAGGATGCAATAATTCCTGCACTTGTAGCGCGACCCGAACGTTTTTCAACTTTCTCAAAACCTTCTTTCTTTAGAATCTCCTCTGCTTTCGTAAAGTCCCCTTTATATTCTTCCAAAACCTGTTTTGCCCGCATCACAGGAGCACCAGTTTTATCTTTAAGTTCTCTAATTTGATCAGCTGGAATCTTCATAATCATAATTACAGATTTACACTGGTTTCTTAACAGATTTCGCGGAATTTTTATCTGTGGTACTTGTGGTACTTTTGCTACTTTTGATACCTTTTCCCTCAAGTATTGCTTCTCCCATTAATCCCAATACATACTCAAGCGCCCTGGTTGCATCGTCATTCATCGAGATTGGATAGTCAACTTGAGTCGGATCACAATTCGAGTCAACTAAAGCAACTACCTCGACACCTTTAGCATTGGCTTCACTCAGTGCGGTTTTTTCGCGCTTAATATCAATAACAACCAGTATATCTGGAATCTTACTCATCCCGGTAAGTCCACCAAAAAATTTAGAAAGTCTTTGAATCTCGCGGTCGATAAGAAGTCGTTCTTTCTTGGTTCTATCCTTAAAACCCCCAGCTTCCATCGTGCTTTTTAATTCCTGAAGCTTTTTAACCGACTTTAACAATTGATCAAAGTTCGTCAGGGTTCCTCCCAACCAGCGCTCATTAACGTAAAAAGCTCCTGTATCTTTGGCAACCTCGGCTATCTTACTTTTGACTTGCTTTTTTGTACCAACAAAAAGGATGCTCTTACCTTCTTTTGAAGCCAATTTCAGAAGTTCAAGCGCCTCTTCAAGTTTCTCTTTGGTCTTAATTAAATCAAAAATATGTACTCCGTCTTTTTCACCATAAATAAAAGGGGCCATCTTAGGGTTCCAACGTTTTACCTGGTGCCCAAAGTGAGCACCAGCAGAAATTAGTTCTTTGAGTGATACTTTAGTTGCCATATGTCTCCTTTTACCGCCACCGATCAGAAGTGCTCAGGAGACCTGATCGATGTGTGAACTTCTTGGTATCTTAGCAAACCAGGATTCAAAAAGCAACCTTCACTCATGCAGTTAATAACTTCTTGCCCCCATGTGTTTTTTTGAATTTACAATGCCGTCAGAAATTTAATTTCGAAGGACTTTTGACTTTTAACCCGTGTGTTTTATGATTTGGATAAAGTCTTTATATCTTTAAAAAAGCAGCTTCAACGAGATTTTCCAAAAGGCATGAAACCGTTACCGGCCCGACTCCACCCGGAACCGGAGAAATAAACGAAGCTTTTTCGTAAGTTCTCTTTTCGATATCACCATTGGGCGAACCAACGTCGATTAAAACTACACCATCTCTTACCATACTTTCTTTAATCAAATCAGGTACTCCTGTTGCACTAATCACAACGTCCTTCTCTTTAATTCTCTCTTGCCAATTAATTGTCTTCGTATTATATCCTACAGCATCAATTCCTTTTCTTTTAAATTCCCTAAGTAAAGGTCTGCCTACCATGCCGGATGCGCCAACTACCGCAATTCTCAAATCTTCTTCTTTTAAAGACGGCTTACTAATATTTTTTGCGTGTTCTAATACCTCCAGAACTGCTTTTGCCGTCGGGTGCGCGTATGGACTATCTCCTCGAAGCCCATCAACGTCTTTTTCTTTCGCTATAGCGTTAATTATTTCGTCTCTATCTTTTCCCGAAAAATTCCACGGTAGCGGCAACTGAACCATAATTCCGTGCACATTGTTATCATTGTTAAATTGCTCAATTGTCTTTTGGATCTCTTTTACACTTATACTTGAACTTAAACTTAAACTTATTACTTCTACCTCTGCTCCTATTCTCTCTGCCGCTCTCTTCTTGAGATTCACGTAGAGTACACTTGCCGGATCTTCCCCAACAAGTATGGAAACTAATTTAGGTCTAATTCCCTTCTTAATTAACCGATTAACTTGATCTCTGATTAACTCTTCTTTATCTTTCGCAAACGCCTTTCCATCAAAAATATGTGTCATATTATTGAGAATTTTAATTCATTTAAAGAAAGTAAACAAATTGAAGATTTAAATTTTAGTCATAATTTGAAAACATCTTTGCCGTAATTCTTCGGGATCTTTTTGTGATAGTTCTCGGAATTCTCTGTAATAACTATTTCTGGTTTTATCACTAACATACCCTCCCCGAATCACCCAATCTCTACACCAATCGGGTCTTTCGGAACCACCTTTTCCCATAATAATTTCTATTCCTAAACAATCGGAAATTTCTTACAAAGAGTTTTGACTTCTTCGGCAATCGAAAGTAAAAACTTATCCTTTGACATCTTTTCCTTGAACGCCTTCATAAAGGTATTTCTTGCATCTTTATCTTGTGGAAGTTTATAAGCTTTAACATATTCGATAACTTTTAAAATCCATTCAGCAATTTGACTCATCTCCCCTTCCTTCATACCTCTTGCGGTTATAGCCGGCGTCCCCAACCGGATCCCCGATGGATAAAAGGGCGGCATCGGATCATTGGGAACCGAATTTTTGTTTATTACAATTCCTGCAACTTCATGTGCATAAGCAACAATTGCTCCGTTAGTTCCGCTCTTGTCTAAATCTATTAAAATCAAATGTTTTTCAGTCCCCCCACTTACCACGTCTAATCCCGCATCGATAAATATTTTTGCAAGATATTTTGCATTTTTGACTACTTGAAAAGCATATTTTTTGAATTGTGCAGTCTTTGCCTTTTCCAAAGTAATTGCAATCCCGGCAATTGTATGAATATGAGGCCCCCCCTGCATCCCCGGAAATACCGAAAAATCGATATCTTCTGAAAATTCTCTCCGACAGATAATAATTGCACCACGCGGACCTCTCAAAGTCTTGTGCGTCGTCATGGTAACAAAATCAGCATGAGGAAAAGGAGATTTATTTGCGCCCCCCGCAACCAATCCTGCCTCATGAGCAATATCCGCCAAGTAATAGGCTCCGACTTTTTTGGCAATTTGACCCATACGTTTATGGTCAATTTCGGAAGGGTATGCAGTTCCGCCAGAAATAAGCATTTTGGGCTTAAAATTTAAGGCTTGTTTTTCAATTTGATCATAATTAAAAACACGAGTTTTTGGGTCAACGTGGTAAAACTTAACATCATAAATCTTGGAAACAAGTGTGATTTTTCTATCAGGCATTTGCCAACCATGGGAAAGATGTCCACCGTCAGGAAGGTACATTGCCATTATTTTGTCGCCGGGAGACAAAACTGCGTTATAAACCGCTAAGTTTGCGGGACACCCTGAATGGGGCTGAACATTCGCATTCCAATCTTTTGGAGAAAGCTTAAAGGCCCCGAGTACTCTCTCTTCACACAATGCCTCTATCTCGTCAACAACATTCATTCCTTGGTAATAACGTTTCTTAGGTTGTCCTTCGGCATACTTATGCATCAGAACCGAGCCAACCGCTTCCCGAACTTCCGGATAGGTATAATTCTCCGACGGGATCATCATAAGGGTGTCCCGCTGTCTGACTTCTTCTTTCCTTATCAAATCAAATATTTTGTTTTTCATATTTTTTTAATTTCTGAAAATCTCTATCAAAGGAAAGAACTTCTGACCCCACATCTTTGGCCTTAAGAAATAAAAAAATATCTAATAAGCTTACATTTTTCTCTTTATAAATTTCGAGTGTTTTTATCCATAACGACCTATTTTCAACATCGACATACTCAATCTTCATTAAGCCAAGTAGACTTTTTGTAATTTCCTCCCTATTTACAGAATAAAAGCTTCTTAAAACAAACTCCATCTCCAAAACAACCTCATCAGGGAAGAATATTTTTATTTCACCTAGCTTTGCTTTATTTAGATATTTCTCAGAAAGTTTAGCCTGGCTTTTAACGTCTTGAAGAATAAAACGAAGGTAAAAATTCGTATCTGCAATGTAACTTTTCATTCTACTTTCTTCAACTTTTTCTCAGACTTCCTAATTTTCGCCTTTCTCGTAAGCTTAACGTTCGCACATACCTCTCAACAGCTCCCTTCTCCCAAGCTTTCTCTTCCAATTCTATAATTTTATTGATGGGCATACCTTTTTTAGCATATTTGTGCAAACTCCCCTTAAGACTCATAAAATCACTTGCAGGCTCAACAATCATCTTTCCTTTATCTACACTAACAATTGCCTTTTTGTGTTTATGAAAACCCAATTCTCTCCTTAGTCTTGCGGGAATACTAAATTGTCCTTGTGATGTAATGGAAACTATATACATACATTAAATTTATCAATTTACATTAACTTTGTCAAGTTACATTAATTTCCCGGCAGAATTGCTATCAAAGTCTCGACCCGCACCGTCTACCTTTTTAATACCTCAATATTACAAACTCGACACGCATATGCGTGTCAGTTATGTCATTTTAAGATCAAAATCATCTTTGAAGAAACTTAAGACATCAAATAAAGTTGTTTATTGTTTATAGAAAGTAAATCTTCCAAGATTCCCTTAATTTCTTTCTTTTAAAACCGTACTCGTTAACTTCTTAACTCTTTCAAAAACCTGATCGACTGTTCCTTCTCCATTAACTATTTTTATCTTCTTCGGGAATTTTTTCGACAACCATAAATACGTTTTCCAGACTGACTTTAACTCTTTCTCTTTCTCAAATAACTCATAATTATATCTATTCTCCGAAATTCTCCTTATGCATTCTTTGGGATTCACTTTTAAGATAATTGTGAGATCGGGAACCCTGAAGTATTTCTGTAACGACAATAACCAATTCTTGTCCAGGTTAGTTGATCCGAAAGCTATGGTGCTCCAAATATATCTGTCGCATATTACAACGTTCCCATTCTTAAGAAGTGGCTCAATAACTCTCGCCAAATGATGTCCTCTATCAGCCGAAAACAAAAGTTGTAGAGACGTTCCGGGTATTTCATATACGCCGGTCAAAGCTCCTCTTATTAATCCTCCGATAACATTGTCTGTTGGTTCTTTGGACGAAAAAACTTTAAGCCTCTTTGCACGTAGATGCGTAACTAGTCGATCCACTTGGGTCGAAATACCACTCCCATCGAGTCCTTCAAAAACAATAAATTTTCCTCTTTGCATTTACTTTTTCTCTAGACATACTACAAATATTTAGCTATTCTTACAAGAGTACAAAATGATCCAATATCTTAATTTGCTTCAAGATATCTTAGATAACGGAGTTGTTGAAAAAAAAGAAAGAACGGGAACCGGAACGATTAAAGTTTTTGGCCGCATGCTTCGCTTTGATTTATCAGATGGATTCCCTCTTCTGACTACTAAAAAAGTGTTCGCCAAGGGAATAATTCACGAACTATTGTGGTTTATTAAAGGTGATTCAAACATCCGCTATCTTGTTAAAAACGGTGTTCATATTTGGGATGAGTGGCCATACCAACAATATTTAAGTAAAAATGGTTTAGATAAGAAAATCCCAACCTACTCTGATAAATGGAATGAGGAAAAAGAAAAATTTATAAAAAAAATTACAAACAATAATAATTTTGCAAAAAGATATGGTGATTGTGGACCTTTTTATGGAGTTCAATGGAGAAATTTTAACGGAGTAGACCAGCTTTCTTGGGTCATAGAAGAAATAAAGAAAAATCCTGGAAGTAGGCGCCTTATTGTAAATTCATGGAACGCACCACTTATCAATAAAATGGCTCTCCCGCCTTGCCATTTAATGTACCAATTTCAAGTTACGCAGGGAAAATTATCTTGTATGATGTATCAGCGTTCGGTAGATACTTTTCTGGGATTACCTTTTAATATTGCAAGTTATGGACTATTAACAATGATGATCGCACATGTTACCGGATATAACCGGGGCGAACTGATCCTAGCTTTAGGGGATACACATTTATATTTAAACCACATTGAACAAGCTAAAGAACAACTAAAAAGAAAACCGCTTAAGCTACCGAAAATGAAAATAAATCCGAAGGTCAAATCAATCTCTAAATTTAAGTTCGAAGATCTTGAACTAGTAGGTTATAAATCCCACCCACCTATAAAAGCCCAAATTTCTGTATGAAAGTATCAATTGTTGTCGCAGTTTCCGAAAATAATGTGATCGGTGCTAACAATAAACTCCCCTGGTATCTACCCGCCGACCTGAAACGGTTTAAGGAATTGACTTTGGGACACCATACAATCATGGGCAGAAAGACCCATGAATCAATTGGGAAAGTTTTGCCGGGAAGAACAAATATACTTGTCACAAGAAATCCCGATTATATAAAGGAAGGTGTTGTTGTTGTGAATTCATTGGACAACGCCTATCGGTTGGCCGAGAAATCGGGAGAGAAAGAAGCCTTTGTAATCGGAGGAGCGGAAATCTTCAAAGAAGCGCTGCCAAAAGCGGACAGGATTTATATGACAAAAGTGATTGTAAAAATTGACGGAGACGTGTTTTTTCCGAGTTTTGACGAAAAACAGTGGAAAGTAATTTCAAGAAATCGATATAAAGCCGATGAAAAAAATCCCTATCGCTACGAGTTTTTGACCTTATTGCGAATCAATAGAGAATAATAAATGAATAAGTTTGTCTGTATTACCGGTATGCCTGGCTCTGGAAAAAGCGTAGTTGCGGATTACTTTGTCGGTAAGAGTTATCAATTTGTACGTTTCGGACAAATAACTCTTGATGAAGTTAAGAAAAGAAAACTGGAACCAAATGAAGCAAATGAGCGAAAAATCCGGGAAGAGATTAGAAAAAAGCATGGTATGGCAGCTTTCGCGATATTGAACTATCAAAAATTCAGAAAATTATTAAAAAGCGGAAATGTCATTGCCGATGGTCTTTACAGTTGGGCAGAATACAAATTCTTAAAAGAAAAATTTGGGGGAAATATGTATTTAATAGCAATCTATGCTCCACCTCAATTTAGATACCAAAGAATTTCTTCTCGGATTATGCCGAAAGGTGATACTGACTTGAGATTCAGACCTTTTAGCAAAGAAGAAGCAAAATCAAGAGACTATTCAGAAATTTAAAATTTGGACAAAGGAGGTCCAATTGCTATGGCAGATTACACTATACTCAACACAAAAGATATGCTATTTTTCAAAAAACAGATTAAGGATGTTTATAATGAAATCCAAAAGAAATAAATTACCGAGTAAACCAAAATTCAAGCGGCCATCGTGGGATGAATACTTTTTAAGCGTTGCGGAAGCCATCGCCCAAAGAGGAACTTGTGACAGAGGCAGGGCAGGTACGGTAATCGTCAAAGATCATCAATTACTGGCAGCGGGTTATGTTGCGTCACCAAAAGGATTTCCCCACTGCGATGATGTCGGACATCAAATAAAAAAAATAACCCACGAGGATGGTACCGTAACTCAACATTGTGTGCGGACTGTACATGCAGAGCAAAATGCTATTGTCCAGGCCGCAAGAAATGGTGTCAGCATTGAAGGAGCTACTGTGTACGTAAAAATGACTCCATGCAGGGTATGTGCAATGCTACTTATCAACGCGGGAATAAACAAAATTGTTTGTGCAATGAAGTATCATACTGGTAAAGAATCAGAGGAAATGTTTAAAAAAGCCAAGATACAGGTAGTTTTTAAAAATAATGAGGTTGAGAAGTACAAAAAACAATAAAATGCGGGTTTAGACCACCCGACGGGTGGATTTATATTCCAGTCTTTATTACCTTTATTTATACAGTTATTTACATGTACAATAAACTTCTTTATCATTCAAGCATGAAACCCTCAAAGTACATTCAACAAGCTAAAAGAACAGAAACTGAAAAGTACAGATTTAAAAAAACAGGTAATGTAACTCCTCGAATTGAACACGCCGCAATGGGAATAGCAACCGAATCAGGAGAGCTAATGGATGCAATTAAAAAAGCCAAGATTTATGGCAGAGACCTAGATAAAACAAATTTAATAGAAGAATTGGGAGATTTAATGTGGTATATCGCTATATTAACAGATGACTTAGGAACTAGCTTTGAGGAAGTTTGGGACAAGAATATTAAAAAACTAAAAGCCCGATACCCTGAAAAATATACAGACGAAAAAGCACATAATCGCAACTTACCTAAAGAGAGAAAAGAGCTAGAAAAATAACCTTTCCGAAAGATTTTAAACCAGTTTTTTCTCTTTTTCCAGCTTTAATAATATTTTTGGACCAATCGGCATCGTATAAGATGTTATCATTAAGTCAATGATTATTGGAGAGTCAATCTCTAGGAACAAAGCAACATGGAACAAAAAATAATTAACTCTACAAAAAAAGCAGTTGATGATCTTATCAACCTTTCACTAATAGGTAAAAAGAGGTTGTGGGTCGATTATGATATAGAAGCCGACGTTTTATACATTAACTTCGATAAACCGGAAAAAGCCGATAATTCAAAAGAAGAAAGAGGTATTATAACGAGGTCTCGAAAGGGAAAGGTTGTTGGCCTGACTATCCTTAACGCTAGTCATTCTTCTTCAAAGACAAATCAGAATTAAATTTCTTTCTTCTCTTTTTCCGCCCCTGGTTTACGCCAGCTGGCCCATTTACAATCAGGATATCTGGAGCAGCCGAAGAATTTTCTCCCGGTTTTAGTATTTTTAATTATCACATCACCCGTACCGCACTTCGGGCATTTCATGCCAAGCTTTTCTATATATTTTTCAGTATGTTTGCATTCCGGGAAAAGTGAGCAGGAAATAAATTTGCCGAAGCGTCCGGTTCTTATTACAAGTTCCCCTTGTTTATCTCCCACTCTTCCCCCCTTCTCGCAGGTTGGACATTTCCTGCCAAGTTTCTCGGCTTCAATTTTCACTCTTTTTGCATTCTTTTCGACATCAACTAATTTTTTCTCAAAAGGAGCATAGAACTCCTTCATCATTTTCTGCCACTCCAATTTGCCTTGGGCTACATTATCAAGTCCATTTTCCATCTCTGCAGTAAATGGATAGTCATCTATATCCGAGAAATTAGTAACCAAAAAGTCGTTAACTGCTATTCCTATGGAAGTTGGTAAAAATTTTCCCTCCTCTTTTTCAACATAGTTTCTTACCTGTATTGTTGTTATTATCGGAGCATAAGTTGAAGGCCTGCCGATTCCCAGTTTTTCCAAAGTTTTAATTAACGATGCTTCGTTGTAACGTGCCGGCGGCTGGGTGAATTTTTGTTCGGAAAGTACTTTTATCAAGTCGAGTGTTTCGTCCTTTTCAACCAAAGGCAATTCCGGCTCTTCCCTCCGGGCCAGAGGCCCTCCTGGGCCGGCGGCTTCTTTACCTAAAGGAATGACCTTCCTCCAACCGTCAAACTTTAATACTTGCCCACTGGCACGAAGCAGGTAGTAATTAGATCCTTCGGCTCGCGATGCTCGCTCAGGATGTCGGCCTTTGGCCTCCACATCTATCACTGTTTCGTCAAAAACACAAGCTGCCATCTGACACGCAACAAACCGCTTCCAAATTAAGTCGTAAAGTTTTTGGTGTTCACCTGCTAACCCACCATTGACCGACCCCTGTCCACTAGCCACACGGTAAACGTCAGTCGGCCGTATTGCTTCATGAGCCTCTTGTGCAAGTTTGGAAGTTCTTTTAAAAAACCTTGGTTTCTCGGGCAAATATTTCGCACCATATGTCTTGCCTATATATTCTCGAGCCCTTGCTACGGCGGCTGCGGCCAAATTCACCGAATCCGTTCTGTGATATGTAATTAGCCCCTCTTCATAAAGTCTTTGGGCAATACTCATCGTTCTTTTTGCAGACCAACCGAATAATCTTGCACCCGCTTGAGTCATCGTTGAAGTTGTAAAAGGAGGGTAGGGATTTTTTCTAACTTCTTTTTTCCTGACATCCAAGACTTTGTAGTCGGATTTTTCTAATTCGGAAACAATCTTATCAGCTTGCTCTTTATTCCTTACCTCCGCTTTCTTGTCGTCTAGTTTTATTAACTTTACAACGAAATTATCTAAAGCTTCTGATACTTTTGGTACTCTTGATACTTTTGATACCTCCGTATAAATTTCCCAATATTCCTCCGGCTTAAAAGCTTCAATTTCCCTTTCTCTCTCCACAATCAAACGTACCGTGACCGATTGTACTCGTCCGGCAGACAAACCCCGACGAACTTTTTTCCATAAAAGCGGTGATAATTTATAACCTACCAGCCTGTCCAAAACCCGCCTGGCAATTTGAGCGTCAACTAGGTTTTTGTTGATCTTTCCAGGGTGACTTATTGCTTCCTCGACAGCTTCTTTTGTTATCTCATGAAAAACAATTCTGGATATTGGGATATTTGGATTTTGATATGTTGAGTGCTTTTTATCTTTTCTACTTAATATCTTAATATCTTTTTGATCTTTAGATCTTAAGCTTTGCTTATCACTTAATATCTCTTTTACGTGCTGGGCTATGGCTTCTCCTTCTCTATCCGGGTCAGTTGCTATGTATATCTCTTTGGCTTTGCCTGCTGCATCATTTATTTTTTTAATACTGTCTTTTTTCTTGTCAACAATCACATATTTTGGTTCAAAATTCTTTTCAATATCAACCGCCAACTCGCTTTTGGGAAGATCCTTTATATGCCCCATCGTCGCTTCCACTGAATAATCATTCCCGAGAAAACGGGACAAAGTACGAGCTTTGGTTGGACTTTCTACGATTATCAAATTCATATAAATGATGCTAATAAATTCGAATAATGCCAATGCATTCTAATATATACAAATGGTTTGGGATTTAGTTAATAGTGTTGTAATAATTATTATTTGCATTTATTCGTAGCATTCGCATAAATTCGTAGATTAGCATTATATTAACAACTATATTTACATATCAATTATTTGATTAAATCTTTTTGAATATACCACCCCCCAAATTCCGAACCATACCTTTTAATTCCATAACAGTAAGTTTCCCTGAAACTTCAGAAACTTTCAACCCCGATATTCTACCAATTTCGTCAATATGTAACTGTTCCTGAGCTAAAATATCTATTAATTTTTTCTCTAAATTGTCGGAAGGCATTATTTTCTCGACCGCGTCTTTATCAACCTTGAGCTCAAGATCCAACTCTTCCAAAATGTCATTGACAGAGGTAACCATCTTTGCTCCGTTTTTAATCAGATAATGAGAGGCTTCCGACATGGGAGACGTGATTTGACCGGGAACAGCAAAAACGGTTCTACCTTGTTCTCCCGCGTGTTTTGCGGTATGAATAGTCCCGCTTTTTATCATTCCTTCAACGACGATAACGGCTTTACTTAGTCCTGAAATAATTCTGTTTCTAAAAGGGAAAAAATGTCTCTGCGCTTCAACTCCAGGGGGAAATTCAGAAACTATTGCTCCACCTGAACTTATAATTTTTAGTCCCAGCCATGCATTAGAACGCGGAGTAATCGTATCCACACCTGAAGCCAAAACTGCTATGCAGCGTCCACCCACCTCTAATGCGGATTTATGAGCTGCCAAGTCCACTCCAAACGCAAGCCCGGAAACTATGGTTATGCCGTAACCGGCGAGTTCGCTCGATATCCTCTCTGTTACCTCACGGCCGTAGGAAGTCATTTTTCTGCTTCCAACAATTGCAATAGCGTTTACGTCGTTTTTAGAAATTTTTCCTCTTACATATAAAACTCGAGGTGCATCCGTTAGTCCCTTCAAGTTTTCAGGATAATCATCATCCTTAATTGTTATAAAATCAATCTTACGCTCCTTTAATCTATTAAAGTAATTTTTAAAGTTGAAACTATCTCTATAATCTAAAAACTTGCCAACCAACTCTTGCCGCATACCTATCTCAACCAGTTCTTTTCCGCTTACCCCCCAAGCCTCCTTAGCGCTACCAAAATATTCACTAAGAAGTTTTATCCTGGCGGGACCGAAGGGGGTGAATGAGGTTAGGGCGGCTAAGTATTCGCGGTCAGTCATATACCGAATCAGAAATCCTAAACTCTAAATCCGAAATCCTAAATAAACTCAAAATTCAATATTACAATGCTCTGAGCGGTTTGAAACATTTGAATTTGGAAATTAAAATTTGTTTAGAATTTAGAAATTAGGATTTGGAATTCCAGCCTGGTTTTAAAATCACTCTGTTATATTAGAAAATTCATTCGACACTTTAAACCAATAGTCGAATATTTCCCTCGCAATCGGGCCTGCGATTCTAGAGCCCTCGCCGCCGTTTTCAACCAGTACTGTAACCACAATTTCTGGATTTTCTACTCCCGCAAATGCAACAAACCAGGCGTGAGGATTTTCATTATTCTCAACTTCAGCGGTTCCAGTTTTACAACCAACATCAATTCCGGCTTTTTCTTTAAAATCAAAAAAAGTAAAGCCCGTTCCGCCAGCACTACACGCCTGTCTCATTCCCTCCTTAACTAAATCAATATTTTCTTTCTTGATCCCCAAGTCTTTGCATTTGTCATTCCCTGACACCAATCCAACGCTCAATAAATGCGGGGTACATAATTCCCCACCATTTGCAATTGATGCGATTGCGGTATTAATCCCTATTGGCGTCAGGGCCAAATCTCCCTGTCCAATGCTCAAATGATACGTGTTTCCCAAAAACCAGCGCTCGCCCTTATTCTTCATTTTCCACTCCGGAGAGGGAACCAAACCGACGACTTCTCCCGGAATGTCGATGCCCGTTTTTTCATCAAGAGAAAATTTATGAGCCCATTCATCAATTTTCTCAACGCCAACGATTTCCCCAAGCTTATAAAAAAAGGTGTCGGTTGACCTTGCAATGGCTCGCGTAAGTCCTATCTTACCCTCTTTTCCACCGTACTGGTTAAAAAACCAGTTGGTATAGGAAAAAGTGCCGTATAAGGTTTTAATGGTTATGACTCCGGTATCTTCAAAGGTAAAATCCTTATCAATTTTACCCTCTTCAAGAGCAGCTATTGCAACGATCGGTTTAAAAACGGAGCCTGGATGAAACATGCCGCCGATACTTCTATTAAATAAAGGTAAATTTTCATCCTGAAGAATATTCTCAATGTCTTCTGACTTTTCATTTACAAATATGTTGGGGTCATAGGAGGGTGAAGAATAAAGCCCGAAAACTTCTCCATTTGTGTCGGTTACAATTATGCTTCCCTTTTTACCGTCCATGAGTTCGGAAATTCTCTTTTGCAATCCAAAATCGACTGTAGTTTTCAAATCGTCTCCCGGATTCGGCTTTATTTTTCCCAAAATTCTAACCATTCGGCCCATCGCATCAACTTCGACTAATTCTTCTCCATCATATCCAGAAAGAGTACAGTTATACGCTTCTTCAAGACCGCTTCTTCCGACTTTAGTTTTTATGCGTAAAGGACCTTTTTCCTGACACTCGGCTGTAACTTTTCCTAATTCCTCACCTGATACTTCCCCTAAATAACCAGATAGGTGAGCAAAATCGCTTCCCAATGAATAGTTTCTCACCCACTCGGAAATTATTTCTTGCGAACCCTCCTCTTCGATTTCTTCTTTCTTGACACCCTCGGCTTCGTCAAAAATTAGCTTCATTTTTATTTCTTTGTTGTCGACTAAGGTTTCCCCACCCCGGGCCAGAATTTTCCCTCGAGGAGCGGTAATTGTAACCCTTCTTATTCTATTTTCTTCGGCCAGGGCCCTAAAGTACCTTCCCCGGATTATCTGCAAATCTATAAGTCTTCCAAAAAGCACCAGAAATCCCAAGATTAACATCCCTCGTAAAAACCAAACCAGCCAACTTTGAACCTTTGTTGAAGACAGTGTCTGCATAGAAAAATTACTAATTACTCTAATTAACCTAATTATTCTAAATAATCCCTAAGCTCCAAGTAACAAAAGGTTTAGGTCAATTTACAAACCTTTTGTCATTCTTATTCTCTTAAGAAGTGAAATGTCCTCTAAAATCTTTCCACATCCTCTTACTACGCAAGTTAGAGGGTCATCTGCTATATAGGTAGGCATTTTGGTCGCCTCGGCTATAAACTCATCAATTCCAGGTAAAAGAGATCCACCGCCGGCCATGACAATTCCCCTTTCCATAATATCAGAAACAAGCTCAGGCGGCGTCTCTTCCAAAGTTTCTACGATGTTGCCAACGATTTCCTGAACCACCGGCGCTAATGCTTCTCTTATTTCACTACTTGAAAGTTTTATTGATTTCGGTAAACCTACTTCCAAATCACGCCCCCGAACTACAAAATATTTTTCCTCTTTTGTGGGTTTCGCGCTTCCAATTGATATTTTCACTTCTTCTGCGGTGGGCTCTCCCAATAAAAGCGAATACTTAAGTCTAACGTAGTTCATTATTGCTTCATTCATCTCGTCCCCCGCTATTCTTATTGAACGCCCAACCACGCTTCCTCCCAAGGAAATTACGGCCATTTCGGAAGTTCCTCCTCCAATATCGATAATAAAAACGCCTTCGGGTTTTTCAATCGGCAACTCTGCACCTATTGCAGCAGCCATGGGTTCCTCAATCAGGTGTGCCTCCCGCGCCCCAGAGGTTACCGCAGCGTCAGCAACGGCTCGCCTTTCAACCTCCGTGACTCCAGACGGGATCCCAATGACGACCCGTGGCCTGGGAATCCTTGGGATAATACCTCCGGACTCGTGAACACGCTTTATATAGTGGGAAAGCATGGCGGCGGTTGCGTCAAAATCGGCTATCACCCCATCCCGCAAAGGCCTAACCGTTTCTATGGTTGAGGGAGTGCGACCCAACATTTTCTTAGCGCTCGTCCCAATTGCCAGTATCTCCTTCGTTTTTTTGTGTCTGGCGATAGCGGAGGGCTCTCTTATAACAATTCCTTTACCCCTTACCCAAACAAGCGTATTTGCCGTTCCCAAATCTATACCAACGTCATGAGAAAAGATGCCAAAAATTCTATTTATGTGTAACGAAGGCAGAATGCCGCCTACATTTTTAAGTTTCGTGGAAATCTTCATATCTTACCGCAGTATAACTTTTTGCTTAAAAGTTGCAAACCCCAACACTAAAAACCTCGTTTAAAAGATACTATTTTTGTTGTAAATTAGATAAGACATGCTCGAAAAAACAAAAAATTATATTGCTATTATCTTTTATCTGGCTTTCTTTAGCATTCCCTTAGTATTTCATCCCCAAACTTCGGAACTTTTTGAATTTAACAAAATGGTTCTTACTTATGCATTAACTGTAGTAATCGTGTGTTTTTGGTTTATACGAATGATTCTTGAGAAAAAGATAGTTTTTCGTCGCACAATATTGGACATTCCTCTATTAATTTTCTTAACCTCTCAAACTCTTAGCACCCTAATTTCTATAGATGCCAGGACTTCTCTTCTTGGTTATTGTAAGTATTTGGGCGATATTTGAACATTTCGGTCATTCCTTTAGCTGCCTTCTAGTTCCGGAATTTGGCACATTCGACGTTTCCTGCTGGGTCCAGGATGTTCAATCCAGAGTTTATGCAACCTTAGGACAGCCCAACTGGCTTGCGGCCTGGATAGTTGCCATAATTCCACTAACGTGGGCTCTCGCTTTAAATCCAAAATCCCAAATCCCAAATTCCAAACAAATTTCAAATTACATATTACTAAACAAGTTGCTATGGATATTACTTTCTTCCATCTTCTTCATAACTTTACTTTATACCAAGTCTCGATCAGGAATTTTAGCTTTCGCTTTAGCATTTCTTTTATTCTGGGCGTTTTCTTTCTTACTTTCTAGCTTCAACAAAATTCACACGACCGGTGCAAAAAAGTTGATCGTAAATTATTTCTTAATTGTCTTACTTACGACCATTACAATTGCCTTCTCTGTTGGCACCCCATGGACTCCAAATCTTATGGAACTTGTAAATAATGATAAACTAATCACTAATAACCAATCACAAATCACTCTCCCTGGTCCTGCGCTCGAGGTTGGCGGTTCGTCTTCCGCAGAAATTAGAAAAATCGTCTGGAAAGGAGCGGTTGAAATCTGGAAACACTATCCGATATTAGGAACTGGAGTCGAAACATTTGCTTTTTCTTATTACAACTATCGACCGGTTGAACATAATTTGGTTTCAGAATGGGATTTCCTTTATAACAAAGCTCATAACGAATATTTGAATTTTGCAGCAACAACCGGAACAGTCGGGCTACTTTCGTATTTGACACTTATTGTGAGCACGCTTCTACTCTTCGTCAAATATTTAAAATTCAATCTAAGCATTGCACTACTTTCTGGTTATGTTTCCATCCTAGTAACCAACTTCTTCGGCTTTTCCGTCGTCCCGGTTGCATTACTATTCTTCCTCTTCCCCGCTATCGCAGTTAGCTTGAACCAGGAACCGGGAGCCACGAACCTGGAACCTAATAAAAAAGAAACCATAGACTCCTCACAAAAGGTAATTATGGGAGTTATATTGCTTGCTACTTGCTACGTACTATTTGCTACCGCAAAATACTGGTATGGGGACTTTCTTTATGCAAGGGGAAAGTTACAGAACGACTCACAGGAATATATAAAAGCTCAGTCTACGCTGACTGCGGCTGCAAAACTTTCTCCGAACGAAAGCATATACCATGGCGAGCTGGCCGACGTCACGGCAACTTTAGCACTTATAGCTTCCGAGGAAGGTAATGTCGACTTCGCAAAAAAATTCGCCGAAATAGCATTTAAGGAGTCTGACACTGCGGCGGGCCTATCACCTCATAATATCACCTTAAAAAGGGATAGAGCCAATATGTTTATCAGATTGTCAATTACTAATCCGATCTTTTTAATCAACGCGCGTGACACCCTAATAGAGGCCGTAAAACTTGCTCCAACCGAGGCAAAGCTTTTTTACAATCTGGGAGTAGCCTACCTTCGTACTGGCGATTATGAAAAAGCGTCGGAAACGATCCAAAAAACTATTGAAATGAAACCGAATTACAAAGAGGCTCACTATGCCCTAGCTCTTATGTACATTGATAAGGGGGAAAAAGAAAAAGCAAGAGAAGAACTAAACTACATTCTTACTAACATTTCTCCAGATGATACCAATATAAAAAGAGAGTTAGACGAACTTCAATAACAAAGCGATGCGAATCTAAAAAGACATTCGAATGATGCGAATTTATCAAACTTTTCGCGGCACTAGCATCATAATTCTTGTATAATACCAAACATGGTTAGAGAAATTTTGAATACAAAAAATCCGATTCTTAGAAATATTTCAAAACCGGTAGTCAGAGTCGACAAAAAAATAAAAGGGCTCATTAGTGACCTGAAAGAAACTTTACTCGTTCAAAAAGATCCTGAAGGAGTCGGTCTTGCGGCGCCTCAAATTGGCAAAAATGTACGAGTGTTTGTAATGAAGCCGGAAAGCGCAGTCAGGGTGATCATTAATCCTGAAGTCGTAAAAACAGGCAGTAGAAGTAAAAAAGAAGAAAAATCTCCCAAAGGTCGAAAAATAATGGAGGGTTGTTTGTCGCTTCCTAACTACTACGGCCCGATTAAACGTAAGGAAAAAATCATCCTAAGATATCTCAACGAATCAGGAACGCCTAAAACCGAAACTTTCTTGGGAATAGAAGCTCAAATTATCCAGCACGAGATCGATCATTTAAACGGCACTCTTTTCGTTGACCGTCTACTTGAACAAAAAAAACCATTGTATGAGTATGTTAACGGAGAGTGGGAAGAAGTTGAGCTTGTTTGACAAGCGAAATCCTGAGCGAAGTCGAAGGATCTCATTATGAAAATAGTTTTCTTTGGCACACCAAACTATGTGCTCCCGGTTTTAGAAAGCTTACATAAGACTTTCAAGTCTAAAGCTGGGGAATCACCAATTGCTGCAGTTGTTACCCAAACTCCCAAACCTGTTGGGAGAAAACAGCAACTTGAATATTCACCAGTTGATACCTGGGCGCATAAGAAAAATGTACCAATCTATTTTGACGGCAACGACCTCATTAGAAACAAAGTTCAAGCAGATTTAGGCTTAATAGCATCTTATGGAAAAATTATTTCAAAGGAAGTTATTGAACATTTTCCCAAAGGAATTATCAATGTACATTTTTCACTTTTACCTGAATTCCGCGGTGCGTCGCCAACTGAAGCAGCAATTATAACTGGTCAAAAAGAAATTGGGGTTACTATTTTTAAAATAGATGAGCTGTTGGATCACGGCCCAATTATCTCACAGTTTACCGAGGTAATTCAGAAAGACGATACCGTAGAAACACTCCGGATAAAACTTTTCAAAAGGGTAGCCGAAGTGTTAATGACACTTATCCCAGCCTATCTTCAGGATAAAATAACTCTTCGAGATCAAGATCATTCTAAAGCAACCTATACAAAAATTGTCAAAAAAGAAGACGCCTTCATTCCGCCGGAATTTCTTAATGTCGCCTTGCAAGGCCAGGCCTTTAAAGGTAAGTGGAATATCCCATTCATCAAAGATTTTGAAATTGAACCAACCCCACGCGTCATTGAAAGATATATAAGGGCAATGCAGCCATGGCCGATTGCGTGGACGAATATCAAGATATTAAGAGATAAAGAGATTAAAAGATTGAGAATCTTAAAATCCCATCTTGAATCATCAGCCACTAAAGCTACTAAACCAGTGCCTAGAGCCTATACCCTAGTGCCTGATCTCGTCCAGTTGGAGGGAAAATTACCTGTAACTTGGAAACAATTCCTCGAAGGCTATACCGATATTAAATTTATTCAAAATCCCGATATTCAAACCTAATCAACATCCGATTTTGACTACGTTCAAATATCGGGAAAATATTACAAGACCGCAATATTTTTGTATTCTCTGATGGCGCCGTATTTTTTGATTCCAACAACAGTTTTTTTACCGCAAATTTGGCAAATGTATGACATGGTTAGATAGTTAAATTGTTAAATGGTTAAATAGCTTAACGGTCACTTAGTTTACAATAACCATTTAGCTATGCAACCATGTAGCTATTTTGCATTTACAAGCTTGTCTATTATACTAATAAAGCGTTCAATTATCAAAGACCATATGGAAATAATCGGCTGGATAATCGCATTTGTTGTCGCAATCACAATTCACGAAGCCTCTCATGCTTGGATGAGTGACCGTCTTGGGGACCCTACTGCAAGGCTTATGGGACGCCTCTCTCTAAACCCAATTGTTCACTATGACCCCATCGGCACAACTTTGCTCTTGTTTTTAGTCATTATGAGGGCGCTAGGATTTCCGGTAATACCCTTTGGTTGGGCTAAACCCGTCCAATTTGATCCATATAATCTTAAAAATCCCCGCCGAGATTCAGCTCTTATTTCTCTTGCTGGCCCTGCTTCAAATCTAACTTTTGCGATCATTCTTTCATTATTATTGAGATTTGTATTACCCACCGTTTTTGTGGCTTCCCTTTTTTATCCCTTAATAACTCTTAATGTCGTCTTAGCCGTTTTCAATTTAATTCCTGTTCATCCTCTCGATGGGGGAAAAATATTTGTGGGATTCCTACCCGAAAAAGACGCATATGAGGCTGACCTTTTCTTAAAAAGGTATGGAATTTTGATATTATTTTTCTTAATCTTCCCAACACTTGGGGGTAGATCTCCTTTGATGCTTCTTATATCGCCTGTTTTCGACTTCATATTGAGAATTCTCTTGCCGGGTGCTAATTTAATCTGAACTTTGGATAACCAAGGAGAATTCTCGCTATTTAAAGTATTGACCTCACTTGCTACAATATAACTGACCCTGTAGAGGAAATTCGGGAAAGTCTTTTCTCACCGATATCTTACTTTGGGTGCCCATGAATTAAGGGCCTAGGGGCAGAGTTCTCGATTTCCACGGAGTCCAAAGATAAGCAAAACTTGTCGAGGGGCGAAAGCCCTGAGCGAGCGAAAGCGAGTCGAAGGGTTCTAAGGACTTCGAGGCAGCCTACCCACCTGGAAACATCCGGGAAAAGTCTTCATCCGAATTCCAAAGCCAGGTACCGTCTGGTACCTGGCAAAGCAGGGTCAACTTTGTGAGCAAATCCAGCTTCAAAAAGGGCTTCAAATCTGTTATAATTTGTCCTGTGCCGGCGTAACTCAGCGGTAGAGTAGCTGTTTTGTAAACAGCAAGTCAGTGGTTCGAATCCACTCGTCGGCTCACTGCTGGGATGGCGGAGTGGTCAAACGCATCAGTCTGTAAAACTGACGCCCGAACGGGCTACGTAGGTTCGAACCCTACTCCCAGCACTCGTTACACTCGTGCAGGTCATAGCGATCGAAAGCGCGCAAGTAAGGTATTTTATACTATGCACGGCGAACCCTACTCCCAGCACAATATCAATTGTTATTTATCCACAAACTCAGGTTGAGCCCAATTAGTCATATAAATCTTCAGCAGTTCGTGTTCAATCAATTTTCCACCCTTGAAAGTTAATTTGGCAACGGCACCCTGCCGAGTTTCCTCGCTCCACATCTGGTCAAATATAAAATTTCCAAGAGAATAATAAACCGGTTTTGAACCTGCAGGACAAGAATTACCCAGAGGTGTGAACCTATACCACCCGCCCGCCTGCAACGCATAATGCGCAGCATTTTCGGGCAGGTCGGGTGTATTCAAATTGGCACCCGTTACTTCTTTGAAACAATCCACGTCCTGAACCCAATGGGGATGATGACCGATAATTACGTCTGCCCCATTTTTTACTAAGTCATGAGCAAAACTCCGCACTCCTGGTAAAGCCTTATCTTGATATTCAACTCCCCAATGCATACCCACAATTAGTACGTCCACTAAGCTGTCTGAATTTTTAATTAATGCGATTTCGCCATCCTCCAATTTCGGATTCCCTTGTTGTGCTTTATCATATCCCAAAAATCCAAAGGTAGTTCCGTTAACCTCTTTAATCACCAACTTGCCTACCCCTGTAACCAAAATTCCTTTGCTTTCTAAAAACTTTATAGTTTCATCCAAACCTTCCTTGCCAAAGTTTTGCGAGTGATTATTGGCCAGGGAAGCAACGTCAATTCCGGCATAAGTGAGTCCAGCAACCATTTCCGACGGGGCGCAAAACTTAAAACCAACTTCGCTTTTGGGACAATCTTTAATTATCGGGTTTTCCAGGTTGATGAAAACTAAGTCTGCCTCTCTAAGTAGCCCCCCTACCAGTCGGAACGGATAAATAGGATCATTTTTTTCCAAAGACTCAATAGTTACTTTTCTTCCAAGCATCACGTCACCGGTAGAAAGTATGGTAATCTCCTCATTTTTTTCAAGTTCTCTTGGATAAGAAATATATCCTGGTTTCTGAACTTTTTTTGAGATTTCAGTTTTCAGTGGATTTGTGACAAAAGAAAAGAACATGCCAGAAATAAAAAGGAGAAAATATAACAAGAACCTTAAGAAGTGGTCTTTCAACGCTTAACCGCTTTTATGAAATTTAGCGGACAAAAATAATCCCCGCGATAACAAACGCGAAAATCGCGCAGGCAATAAGGATATGTAATAAGGATAAATCCTTTTTCTTTGTTGCCATCTTTTTTGACTAGAGCGCCAATAGCGCTGCTCCTATTATGACAAGTATTCCGAGTCCGGCTCCTATAAAAGTCGGGTACGAAACTCCCGCGTCAGGAAGCCCGCCCTTTGTCGTCGTGGCAGTCGGAGTTAGTGTCAGAGCGCCGGTAGGAGTAGCCGTCAGTCTCGTTGTCGGAGAAGGACTACCTGTCACACGAGTAGTTGGGGTGGGACTACCTGTTACCTGATTCGTAGCCCCGGCTACAGTATAGCTTCCTGTTGATGTTGGGATAAGAAGAATGTCCTCATTGTTGGTTTTTCTGGTAATAATTGATTCCGCCGGATCAAAACGAATAACCAGTGGCGAAACCGAAGGTGCTCTATCAACTCTCAAGTTTAAATTTGCCAAAAGTGTTGCCGTGTTTGCACTAAACCCGAAGGCGCTGGTATTTGTACAAGAAATGTCAACAACAACATTTCCACCCGATAAACTGGAGTTTTGTATCGGACAAGTCCAATCCCCCGACGATAAAAGTGCGGAGTTTACCTCGATAGCGGCAACACTTACCTCAGGAGTGGTCCCCGAAAATGGATAAGTCAGCCTAACAGCAACACCGGATATTGCGATATTTGCGGGATTAAAATAGATGCTTGCGTTGATAGTTTCCCCAACGACATAGTCGCCGCTCTCTGGAGTAATAGAAACTTCGGCCTGGCCGGTCGGAACCGACGCTTCTTCACGAAGTTCCTGACGCTCCCTTAATAGAAAAAGTCCAGCCACAAAACCACCTACGGCAACTACGATTATAAGTAGGGCAACGATTATCTTTTTCGCAGGCATATATATATTAAATCACCTTACAAATACCTTTTGCAAGAGCTATTTTAAATTTACATTATTCAACCGGACATCCACCAAGTATATCTCCGCGATTCAAATACTCTTCCAGCTCGCTTTCTTTTACTTCTATTAAACTCCAATAGTCTCCTCCCTCTTCCTTATGACATACGACAAAAGTTTCATTTTCCAACTCTTTGGCTTTGTTTCTGAAATCCTGAACCTGCATAACCAGAATAACTCCGGCAGCAACACCTATGACTAAAAGTAGAATTCCCAAAAGTCCAAGCGTACTTTTTTGTTTTTTGGCCATCCCTATTATACAACTTTATATAGCTTGGTTTTCAAAGTCAAATGGTTTAAAATTATACGTTGTCATCACAAATGCCCTCGTAGCTCAGTTGGCAGAGCGCATTCTTGGTAAGAATGAAGTCTCCGGTTCGATCCCGGACGAGGGCTCACAAAAGATTCATTTCTTTAAAAATTTTTAAAAGCTTTTTCTGAACTACTTCGTAAGAAAAATGTTTTTTTCCAAGCTCAAAATTCCTTTCAACCACCCTCTCTTTCTTTTCGGGATCTTCTAGTGTTTGCCTAATTTGCTTTATTACATCATCTGTTACCCTATCGGGCATCTCGATTATTTCAAAACCTAAGGGTTTGATGTCGCTTTTATATACCTCGTATGGTGTCAATACGATTGGTTTTTTAAAGTACATGGTTTCCACAAATTGATTGCCGAAACCCTCCATTTCTGTGGGGTAGGTAACAAAATCGCTATTTGCATAACAATCCCATAAACTGTAAACTCTTTTTCCTCCGACTATCTTTCTTTGCGAATTCACTCTATCACCGATAAATTTGCAACTTATGTTAAGACTTCTAACCATTTCTTTAAGCTTTTTTAAATAGCCTCTTTGTTCATCTCCCTCATTTCCGCTTATTACAAGGACTATTCTTGGCAAATTCATCTTGCTAATAAGTTCAATAGAAAGTTCGACCCTTTTTCTTGGCACAATTCTTGTTGCCTGTAAAAAAACAATGTCATCTTCTGTTATTTCAAAATCGCGCCTAAAATGCTTTGAGTACGAATCAATAACGCCCAATGTTTTGTCTTCAAAATCAAAAGTGTCAGAAATTATTGGAGCAACAATTCCCGTTTTTTCTTTGAGCGCTTTTTGTGCGAGTGAATTAATTACCGTATGCGTCAAATTTTCAATTTTTGGAGGAAACCATTTTTCAAAAAAGACAAACACATGGGATTTATTGTATCTTTCTCTTTCCCACCAAAAATCATGGTGTCTGGCAATTGTAGGAATTGAAAATTCCTCTATGGTTCTCGTCAAGGCAACAGTCAAGGGAAAGTGCATCGGAATCGAGAAAACATTCGGGATTATTAATAAATCACATGCAGCACCGTTTCTGAAAAGGTGTCTTAATTTCCCTTCAATTTCCCCCGCCATACCAAAAATTACCCTCTCGACTTTTGCATAGGATTCGTCGCTATAAACAATTCTGTCGTGAATCCCCGCAACTTTCGGCCACTTAAAATGAAGCTCGGGCAAAAGTATGCCTTCGCGGTCAAGTTCTCCCGCGACCAAAGTTACACTATGCCCCATTCCCTCCAAAATATTTTTCCAGTGAACTGTCTCCAAAGAAACTCCATCCAAACCAGCAACTCTGTAGCCTAAAATGATGACGTTCATTTTTTATAAGGATGTTCGATATTTATTAAGAAGATACATGGAAATGGCTGCTGTCCAACTAAAAGATCCGAATCCTAATGAAGAAGTGCCTGATTTATCTGGTCTTGCAACACCGCTTGCCGGGTCGTAATACTCGTAAAATCCATTTGTCTTAACCATTTTTATTGTACTTTCAATGATCGAGTCCCTAAGTTTTTGAAATTCCGTTTCTTGATAGGAGTTGAGACCTTCCAAAATAAATAAGTTAGTAATTGGCCAAGTCGGACCTCTCCAGTATTTTGTAAGATTAAATTTTGTACTATCTAATGGCGTCGTAGGAACGGGAACTTTAGACCAATATTTCTTTTCATCTGTTAATTTATCAATAAGTGAGTCCAATATATTTTCGTCCTTAAGTCCCACCCACAAAGGTGTGAAGTTGGCAATCGTATCTTCATAAATTCTCTCGTGTTTCGATCTTGAAACGTCTAAATCAGTGAACACTTTTTCTTCTTCGTCCCACAAACCTATTAACGCTTTTTTGGTTTCCTCTGACCATTCATAAAATAAGAAGGCTTCCTTTTTATTTTCAAGTTCTCTTAAAAGTTTTGATAATAATTGGTTGGCGCGACACCAAAGAGAATTAAATAATACGTCTTTTACAGCAAAGGGGGATTTTCTAACTATTTCGTTATAATCCCATTTCCAATTCTTAAACAGCCAAACCAAATACATATATTTGTAGTATTCTTCCAAACCGGGACGCTGTTTCGGATCCCCGAGTTTATCGTCTGAGCGATATTTATTAACCAAACTTTTCACTTCATCTGGAATTTCTTTCAGCGAAATAGCACCTAGGGAGGCGTCCCACCTGGGTGAATTATCCGTACCGCTTTCCCAAGGATGAACAACTGTCAATAATCCACTCTGCTCGGGATCCCGGTATTTTTTTAAATATTTGTGGTATCTGATAATTGCAGGAAGAATATCTGTTACTAATTTTGTTTTCAGATTATTGTCCCTAGTAACCTTATAAACGTGACAAAAACTAATAGCCAATAAAGGTGGTTGTGTTATACCTGAAGTTACAATATCACCATTGGCAAATTCTTCAGTACCCCAAAATTGTGGACCTGGAAAATATTTCGTTTCCTTTGGATTGAATGTAATTTGAGCTATTAAACCATCCTTCCACTGACCCGAAACTAAAGATTCTAATTCATCAAATGCTCTCTGTTCATCAATGTAAACTAATCCCATCGCGTGTGTTGCCGAATCCCAATTCCACTGATGAATATAAAATTCCTTTGAAGGAACTGTACGTCTGAATAATTTACCGTTCAATTTAACCTCATATAAATTGTCGCGAAGAATGTCACCAGCCTTTTTAAGAAGTACTTTATCTTCCATAAGAATTATATTATGTATTACTCCGGTGTCTTAAATCAACGCTTGTCGTAAATTAGTACTGAGTGTAGAATACCTTTGATATGGCAAAAAAGGGTGCACGCGAAATTGTTGCATTAGTTTGTTCCGTCTGTAAATCGCAAAATTATGTTACAGAACGGAATAAGGTCAATATGGATACAAAAGGCAAAGGCAAGCTCCAGATCAAAAAATGGTGCAAGCGGTGCAAAAAAGTACAATTACACAAAGAAAGTACAAAATTAAAATAGTTTTGATTTAGGGCTGTAGGTAAGTGGTATACCAGGCGTCTCCAAAACGCTAATCGGGGGTTCGATTCCCTCCAGCCCTGCTTGATATAGTTTGATTTATTGAAAATCTTTTCAGTATATTATATATTTCAGTTATGCTTTCAAAATCCGACTTTCAACAAATACAAGATATCGTAAGGACAGAAGTCCATCAAGAAACCAGAAAAATAATCAAAGAAGAACTGGCTCCTATCAAAAAAGATATCACTCAAATAAGGAAGGATATTAAAACCATTGTAAACTTCTTTGACAGAGAGTATCTAGAATTAAGAAAAAGGGTTGAAAGAATTGAAGAACATTTAGGATTAGAGTCCATTTCTCCGTAACTCCCCTGCAAATTTCACTTATTTAGATATTCCAAATTTGAGCGTAAAAAGTTCGTAATTATTACAAAGTAATAATTTGGTTTGTATACTTTCCATCCAGGGCTGCTGAATAAATTTAGCTTCAAAAATTGATAAAAACCTGGGGTGGATGAAAGGAAGTTCGAACTTTTGGATATATAAAGGAACTAAGCAGTACAACTATATTTTATCAAAATCAACGATATGGCGTGGGGTATTTTTATCGGGCTCTATCCTGCGGAGGTATAATTTAAAAAAATAGTTGGCGGATTCTGTTTTAAAATTTCAAGCAAAAACAAAACTGCAAGGATTATTAAAAATTCTTTCATAGCTCCTCCTCTGAAATGAGTGGACAGATATCAAAAGCAATCTCCTCATATGGATGAACTTTGCGAATTGCAATTATTACTTCTTTAGTTTTTGGTCTCTCACAAACACATTCAATTCTTTCTTCTTCAACTTCTTCAAATTTACCAACTTCTCCAATGTGCGGCTTTGCTCCCTCAAGAGGTTTATACCTGCCAACCCCATCAACAGAATAACTACAATGACTATAATTTCCTATTCTTCCAGCGCCAGCGTCCCCCATTGCTTGTCTAACCATGTCTGCGTGGGTTTGGGGGACAAATACAACTATCTTTACTTGCTTCATTTATTTATTCTTGCAAATGGTTGATTAGATCTAAACGTTTGATGTTAACTTTTGGATTTCTTGTAAGCATGAAGATAATTGCTTCAACTGATTCTTTTGTGTCAAACATCCAAGGCTCGTGTTCCTTGTAATCGTTTCCCGCTTTTCTAAATAGTTTGGTTTCCATTCCGCCTGGATAAAATCCCATTACACGCAAGTTTTTATTATCAAATTCTTTTGCCATCGCTTCACTAAAACCCTGCATGCCAAATTTTGTTGCTGAATAAATTGTATGGAAATAACCTGCAGGAATTTCAATTCCAGCAACGCTTATGGTGTTTAGTATCTGACCAAATTCTGCTTTTTGAAGAATAGGCAACAAAGTTCGAGTAACTAATAAGTGAGAGGCTAAATTAGTATTTGCAAGTTCGATAATTTTTTCAACCGGGGCTTCTATTGTATTGCCTTCAAGCCAAGCCCCCGCATTGTTCACAAGGATATCCAGTTTATCAATTGTCGAAAAAGAATCCGATATCGTCTTAATATCATTAAAATCACAAACTACTCCTTTAATTGCGCGTACTTCTTTAACAACTTCATCTACTTTCTTTTTGTCTCTACCATGAATAATAACCTTTGCTCCATTTTGAGAAAGTGCAAAAGCAAGCCGTTTTCCTAAGCCATCTGTTGAACCGGTTATCAAAACAATTTTGTCTTTTAAATCCATATTTCAATCCAATTATAGATCAAGGGAGTTCCTTTTACATCTACAAATAAATTGTTCGCGCTGGGTTGGGTGGGGCAAGAACAATATCCAAGCGCTAGCTTGGATTAAATCGCGCGCAAAAAAAGCGGAGGCGAGGACGAAGGACGAGCCGGAGCTAAGTCATTAGAGCGGTAAGACTATTTGAGTTCGGATTTTTCGATATACGTCTGCTGAAGAATTTTAGCTTCAAAACATTAGCTTTCAAACTGCCTGTTTGATATAATCGCTCTATGAGTGAAAATGATGTAGAAACAAAAACATTTGGAGCAATAGCTAACCATTTGACAAATGAAGGACTCCGAAAGGCCGTTTCTACTGCCGTTGAAGGTTTACCTTCAATTAACCTTCACCAAGAACTGGAAACTATTTCCCATTGTATTGAAAGGGCAAACAAACTAATCTCAAAACAAAAAGATGCAGATTTAGCTGGAATTAGAAATACACAAACGATATTAAATCAACATGGGCTCAATCAAATTCCCAATCCCCTTGAACCAGCTAATAATCCCCGACCATGGTTACGTAGCCTCGTCAAAACTATTGAGGTCGGTAATAACGAAGTTGGAACAACTTATAGAAGTCCTGAAAAAATAAACGAAGGAGACCCTCTTAGCATCTTCCGATGGTATCTTTATGACGGAGTTGGTCGTATGGTTGCCATTCATCTCGGAATATCTAATAGCGATAAAGGTCAAGAAAGAGATGGTGACTGGATTGCTTGTGCTATTACCGAAGCTGCTGTAAATCTTGCAGAAAAAGGAGATCCCAACGCTCAAGAAGTTGTTAAAAATATGCTTGATATGGGGTTTATTGCTAAGGGTTGGTTGCTTACTGACCAGCTTGTCGAACGAGCTGAAATATTAAAGTCTCGAGGCATAAAAAGTTCGTAATTATTTTGCAAAAATAATTTGGTGTGCATACTTTCCCGTTCGACTCCGCTCAGGACTAAGGCATCCAGGTCTGTTCGATAAAATTAGCTTCAAAATCGTTTAAAATTTAAGGGTGGATGAAAGGAAGCTCGAACTTGGCATTATATTTTCCAAATAAAATGTTAAAATCAGGTGCAGTTTAGAAAAAAATGTTGAAAACACCAAATATTGTAAAGTTTTTTGTCATAACCTTTGCAATAATATTTATCGGTTTAGTTCTCGTTAATATCATTCTCCAAAAAAAGGTTGAGCAATCTAAGTCAAACATCAATAACAAATTAATGGATATTAAAAATCCACAAACAAACACATTGGAAGACAAAAAAGAATTCATACTACTTAATTACCCTAATAACCAATTTATAAATAACGATGCAGAATACAGCTTTGAATTTCCTAATGAGTACTACCTTATTTACAACGATGCAGCAAAGAGTTTTAATATGGGAGTAGCACAAGGTGACGCCAATAGAGAAAGTTTCTGGGGTGGCCTATACGTTGACGGCGACAATTCAGGCACCGTTTACACAAGAGAGTTTCAATCAAAAAAAGGATATCTAGTTTTCCAAGTGCTAACAATAAAAAGCATAAACCACCCCCAAGGATTGGGCACAGTAAATACAAAAATATTCAGCAAAAGTGATAAAACAAAATATATGGGTCTGGTAGCATTTATTGAACCCAAGTTGTTACAACTTCAAAAAAACAAAGATTTAAATCAACTTACGCAACAAGAGTACGTTGATCTGCTTGACAACCTAAAAGTTAATAACCAAATAATTAACAGTTTTCTTTTTGTCACTAATTAATAACTTTCTCTCCACAACTTACGAGATCTCTTACCAACTTAAGTAAGTTGTTAAATAAGCTATTAATTATAAATTAAATTTAAGCGTAAAAGGTTCGAATGTTTTCCATCCAGGGCTGCTGCGTAGCTTCGGATGTTATAATTTAATTATGAAAATCTTTGTTTCTCACTCCAGCAGTTATGATTATGTAAACAAACTGTATAAACCTCTCCAGAAATCCCAAATAAATAAGGATCATAAAATATTTTTACTACACGAAGATCGTAAAGATGTCCTAACAAAAGATATTATAAAAAAATCTGATGTAATCGTCGCTGAGGTATCTTTCCCCTCTACCGGACAAGGTATAGAGCTTGGTTGGGCAAATTTATATAATATACCAATTATCTGCTGCTATCAGTATGCTTCTAAACCCTCTGGGTCTCTAAAATATCTAGCAAAAGATTTTATTATTTATAAGAATAAAGACCAGATGATAGAAAAGCTTGCTATTGCTCTTGAAAAGCTAAATAATTTTTCTGATAGAAGTTCCTGACAAAGTTCACCAGTCCCTGCTGACAAGATTTAGATTCGGATAACTTCAAATCTCATTAATTCACAAAAAGAATCAAGCTTCTGATAAAATTAATAAAATGACAAATTTTTTGTTAAAGCTATTCGCAACTCTAGTGATTGGGATTGTGGCGGCTTTTATATACTTGTTTAAAATTATTTTAAATTATTCCAGTGAAGAGATAAAACCATATATTATCTTTTTATTGATAATTTTTATTATGGCAGCACCTTTATTTGTTTACTACACAAGAAGTACCATTTTTTTAGGAATATTATCATTATTTCACAAAATTGTCCGTAAAATAAATAAACATTCTGATAAGTAATTCGATACTAACAATTCTTACTCTCCACTTAATTCCTATATCATTTGAGTGAAATATACCAGAATTGGCAAAAAGTTACATTTTGAACGTAGTAAGTTCGAACGTCGTCCCCTCCTTTACTAAAGCTTCGGAAGGGCAAGCATCAGGTGCTGCTTAAAATCTAAAAATCCCAATCTATAAAGTCATTTCCAGCATCGGTTCCTTCCACACTACCCCTAACTTGTCAAAGTCTTTATCATAAGAAATGATTGTCCATTTCTTTTTAGAAATTGGGTCGATCGAGGCAATAAGTGCATCAATATATTTAACCGAATACTTGTCATAAAGTCGAATTGCAATATTCCTATCAAACGCGTTTACAGTTTTCATACCCATATTGTTAATCAGCTCAATACTTTCGACAATCTCGCTTCTTGGACGCTTGTAATATGAAGTTAAAACCCAAACTATTTCTGCTAAAACTATATCGGACGTTACCGCATTAATTTTTTTACCCTCGATTTGGGCAAGTATGTTGCCACAAATCTGAAAACTCTGTACATCTTCTTGAATTAAGACGCGCAAAAAGATATTTGAATCTATAAAGTAAATCATTAAAATCTCGAGTAACTGGTTTCCATTTTTTTGCGAGCAATAAGTGCACTTTTACCGCGAGGGGCTTTGGTAAGCGGAGCTATATCAAGGATGCTCTTCGCATGTTTAATTCTGATATGACCCTTGCCATCATCAACAACAATTCGGCTATTTTTGTCAATTTTATACTTGTCGCGTAACTGCTTCGGCAGGGTTATTTGGCCTTTTTGTGTAACAGTAGTTATTACTTGCATAATAAGTAATACTAACATTATCTGCCATACCTGTCAATTTTGTAATACTTAAAGCTAAGGAAGGGCAAAGCATCAGGTGCTGCTGAAGTTAATTTTTGGCGGATTGATTTTCTAAAACTGAAACTCTTTTTTCTAACTTATCAAATTCTTCAATTGTCGGGGCGTCATCAGAAAGCTCAGCTAGCTGCAAACCTAATTTGTCCATTCCCTCGGTCAAACCTTTTTTTGTTTCTTTAACCACCTCTTTTACCCCATCAACTTTTCCATCCACTAACTTTACTTTGTCTAAAATAGATTGAAGTAACATATCATTCCAGGAATGATTTAATGATTTATCCGAAGTGTTAAGAAACAGCCTGAAAATACCATGAATCTTTCTTTTCAGTAAGCAGTCTTCCCGCTTTCTTTAATGAAATAAAATAAAATGCGTCTTTCCCCCGGACCGGAAAATTCGATGAGGGCAATTTTCTGACTCATTCCCAAAACCAAAGATGCCGACTGCACCGGCACAAACAAAGACGATCCTATTGTCGACGCAAAAAGATGCTCCGGGAAATGCCCGGGATCGTGCGGATGCTTGAAGGCAATCTTCGGCATCATGGATTCATAGGCATTCATATAATCCTCATCCGTTCCTCCGGGATCCAAATCAGCTGTAGTTACGGCACAGGTTGTGTGCAGGCAGAAAAGAAAACAAAGCCCGTCGTAGTAACTGTTTTTCATAAGTAAGTCGTTTAATATCTTGGTAATATCAATAACCTGGCGTTTTTTCGTGGTATTAATAATCAACTTCTGAAGCATATATATTTTGAATATACACCTTTGACATCTCATTTTATACTCCCCCTACCCACTTAGGTTCTAAAACGATATGCACCACGCTCGGTTAAAATATCTAAGCCTTTATAGGAGTATGAAGCCATATCATTCCAGGAATGTTTTAATAAAAACAATCACCCTTCCTATGAATATCAAGCCGGAAATTATACGGCACGTATGCGCATACAACTAAAAAATGGCTACATAACCGATATTTGCTCCAAAGAAATTAAAGCATTTTAAGTTGATGTGTAGACAACTTATATTTAACTGTAATAGAATTAGCTAATGGATCCTGTCCAAAATTCTAATAATAATTTACAAGATTTAACTCCTGATTCCGAACCCGTAAGTCCTTCCCAAAACGAATCCACAAAACCTTCCTTCGTAACCCAGGAAGTCCCGGCGCAGGATCAAAGCCAAACACCCACTACCGAACAACCTCGGGAGGTTCCTCAAGTTCAAATCGGTCCCCAACCCGACACTCCAAACTCCATACTCACCCCCACTCCGTCGTCTCAAACAACTCCTGAACCTCTCCAAGAACCTCCAAAATCGGGAAAATCAAGAATCATACCTTTCGTAGCCGGCTTATTATTATTAATATTTTTCATTCTGATAATCACCGCCGGTGCTACCTATACCGTTGCCTACGAGAAAATAAAACTTAATAAGAATCCCGAGTTTCAGAAAAAAGTAGCCTATTTTGTAATGTCTCTTCCCTTTACACCAAAAACGCCGAAATTTCTTTTGACAAGAACAGGCATGGCTCACCAGGACGTAACCAAGGAATCTTTTAATATATCCCTTGCCGTAGACTCAAAAGACATTGCAAGCTCACTAGGGTTAAGCGGACTTGATGTTGAAGCAAAAGGCGCTATTGACTATTCTGATCCCAAAAATGTAAAACTTAATCTCGACACCTCTATCACTAAAGATTTCAATTTTGAATTGAGAAAAAAAGATAAGTTCTTGTACTTTAAGATTAATAAACTTCCCTCGACTCTTCTGGCTCTTGCCGGCCTAAAAGTTGAGGACTTCACGCAGATTCTTGATACCTGGGTATCTTATGATACATCCCCCTTGGATACCGAAGCCAGAAAGTCAATTCAGGACGAAGAGATTGACCCTTTAAGCGGAGAGTATTTAGACGAAACCTTTGAGAAATATGTTGATGCGGAGGTTCTCTCCAAAATGGTACTTGAAGAGGTTACCGAAGAAGCAACACGAATGTACAAAATCACTCTTAACGCTGACCCCGCGCTTATTGATCATTTAGGCCAAAAGTTTGAAGAGGAAAGGAAAAAGGCAGGCGGCGCTTACCTCAACCAGCCCGGCGAGCCCCAAAAGCTTTCCGATATGGTAAAGGTTCTTAAGTGGGAAGTTTACATAGAGCCTAAAAGTTATTACACAAAAAAACTAATAGTCACGGCCGACCTTGAAACCGACAAAATGGACTACGGCAACCTCTTTTTGGGGACTTCGAGTTCGCCTTCCGAAAAAAGTCAAACTAAAATAGCTTTTGCTGCAAAATTTGACGACTTTGGAGAAGAAGTAGTTGTTCAGGAACCAGAGGGCACAATTACCTTTGAAGAATTTACAAACATAGTTTCAGAGATTCTGAAACAGATTTACAAAGAATTTTTCAATTCACAATATTCTTCCTCGGACGCCGAACTCGAACTTCCCGATAACCTTTAACTATCTAAATACATTCTTTAAGTTGACTTTGAAAAAAATCTGACGTACTATCACGCCAATGGAAGATACTCAAGTACTTCCGGCACAAGAAAAGGTACCTGAAGAAAAAGAGTTGGGCGCTGGTAAAAAAGTCTTAATAGCGCTCGCGGGAATTCTTCTTATCGTTGGGGTCGGCGCGGGATCTTATTTTTGGGGTTCAAAAGGAAAGTCTCAGGGAACGTCGAACTTATCACCCACATCAAGTGAGGAAATATTAACGCCTACCCCGACACCGACCTCCGAACCCTCGCCAGAGGCTACGGCGGGCAAAGGAAAACCTACTTTTACTCCAACACCGACATTAACTCCAACCCCGACAGTTAAACAAAAAATTTTATCTTCGAGCACGTCTCTTGATGGCTTTCGCTCATCAAATGGCGGTGGCAATGCCGGATTGGAAATAAGAGCCGGCAGAAATGTCAATCTGGTCACCCGAGGATTCGTCAGCTTTGACCTCGGCGATATCCCTTCGGGGGCAAAAATTCAAGAGGCCACACTCCGACTTTACCAAGCAAAAATAATCGGTAATCCGTACGGAGTCGGAGGTTCTCTAAAGGTTGATCACCTCACTTACGGAGACGCTCTTGATAATTTAGATTACGGGATAGCAGCGTTATCCTCAAGCTTCATAACCTTAACGAGCAATAACTCGCTTGAGTGGAAAGATGCAATCGTCACTGATCAGGTCAAGGACGATTTAGCAAACGGCCGCTCGCGAAGCCAGTTCAGGATCCATTTCCAGATTGAAAATACCGGAGGAGACGTTACTGGCGACTTCGCCTACTTCGAGGCAGCGGAAAATAACATGGGAACAGGTAACACCCCGCAACTGGTTGTCAAATATTACTAGCTTCTAAATTCTAAGCCCGCCTCATTCTCTATTACGTCCGTTCACTTTTTAACCCACGACCGCCCGAAAAAAAATGAAGCATTGAATACGTTCAAACCCTTCGGATCTACTGGTGTTTAAACTTTGTAGTATAATCTCCTCTAATATTCAAATGCCGTGCGAGAAATAGAAAACATTCCTCCACACCGTAGAAACTCAATTGAGTCATTCGCTGCTTTATCTGATATAGTTGAAAGAGCGTATTATCGGGCAAAAGAAGCTCATGCTGAACAGAAAAGGCTGACCGGAGAATCATATTTTGAAGGCCATCTGGTCCCAGTTGCCAATGATCTTCTGGCAGACGGTGTTTCGGACGAAAAAATTTTAGCTGCAGCCTTGCTCCATGATACGGTCGAAGATACAGATTTAACTTTGGAGGACATTAAAAGAGAATTCGGAGACAAAGTTGCTTCGTATGTCAATGTTGTATCCGCATTAAAATCTGAACAAGAAGCTGGTAAAAATGAAGGTGCCCAGGAAGTCAAAGAAAAACTTGATAAATTAGCGGTTATAAAAATCGCAGCTGTTTTGGTAGATGAACCCGAAGGGGTGATAATAAAAATTTATGAAAGGAAACGCAATACAGAGACGTTAGGTATCTTCCCCAAGAAAAAGCGTATTGCAAAAGCAAATGAAACTCTCAATGTATATGCTCCCATGGCTAACGCCCTTGGTTTATGGATAAAGAAGAGAGAGCTGGAAGATGATTCTTTTAAGCATAAAGACCTAAGTGCGTATCGAAAGTCTAGAGGGGAACGCGATAACGATCCGAGAGTACAACCTGAATTTAGAGCAAAATATTCACAGTTACTTAAAAATATCCTTTCTGAAAATTCTATAGAAGGATCCGTTAATCCTGTTGTCAAAAGTATTTTCGAGCTTTACAAAAAAAGAGAACAAGCCATACTAAAGGCAAAAGCCAGACAAGTCGGGTTTGCAGATATTAATGACATTGTCAGCATCCGAGTGCTGGTAAAAAATACTTCTGATTGTTACCGAGTTTTAGAAAAAGTTTGTGCCCTCTTTTCTCAAGAAAACGGCGGTGCCGATGGTTTATTTAATCCTCGGGAGATAGATAACTATCTTGATTTACCACAGACCAATGGTTATTCCGCTTTGCATCTTACCATTAACACAAATTATGGCCCGATAGAAATTGCAATAACAACAAATGACAAAGAAGAAGTGAATAATCTTGGTGTTCTTGCTCACATTAATAGAAAGAAATATGAGAAAATTAAGGACTACTCTTTATATGTTGTTTTTGACGATCATGGTGATACTGCCTTTTTACCTAAAGGGGCAAAGATTATCGACGTGGTTTACGCTTTGTTCCCCGATTCGGCTGCGTCAATCGATGCCGTGAATGTCAACGGTAAAACGCTTTCCTTGACAGACAAAGCACCAAACGCCGCAACTTTTTCACCAGTTTACTCCATAAAACCCAGAAGAGCTCCAGATTCTTCGCTTATAGAAATTGCCTTACCTATAACAAAAGATCGAATTAATGCCGATTTGCTGCTTCAAGAAAAAGATAAGTTAAAGGAAAAAGGGAATGAGGTAATGGAAAAACTTCTCACAAAAAGAGGTTTATTCCATTTTGATGACATGCCCGGCGATATAAGTATACGATTACTGCACGAAATGAGGGTTGCAGATATAGACGAACTTATCTTGCTTATCGGACTTAGCGAAGACGTCCGAAAAGAAACAAGTGACGCCTTGGATAAACTGGGTGTAGATAAAGAACATTTTGCTGCAACTTCGATAAGGTTATCCGGCGAAGATCAGGAAGGAATTATGGCTAAAGTTGGTGAACTTATTTTAGAACATGGAGGAAGTATATTCGCGGATTTACTGGAGGTAAACCAAAAAGATTTAACTTTCTGCTGGAGACTGTCGTTTACCGGCATCGCCCAAAGAGAAGGAAAAGAAAGGGAACTTCTTGAGGCACTTCAAAAGTCAAGGTTGTTCACCAATATTGAGATGGTTTAAAACAGGATTAGATCTTTAACGCCCGTCGCACAATATCAGTAGCCTCTATTTTTACTAGTTCTCTTCACCTTGCTTAAAACTATCTTCAATTTTTTGAGCAAGGTCTCTCTGACCCCAATTATTTCTCATTCTTCTTAAAAAAGTATCGAGTTCCTCGTTAGCCTTGCGCGCGCCATGTTCCACACGCACCGCATCTATTACCACATGTATAGAGTCGATGTAACCTTCCTCTCCTATTCCGTCCAAAATAAAAAGAGGTCCCTCTCGCCTTTGAGTAGGTATAACTCTTACACCTTCGTACACAACAACATTTTTTTGGGTAGACCTTCCCACTTGTTTTTCCATAGCAGGAAGGTCTGTTTTAGGTACGTACAAAAGTAAACTCCCCTGATTATGATCGAGTATTTTTATCGCATCATCCATACAAGAGTCTTCAAATCCTATGTGCGGATTCCGAATGATCTTTAATGCTGATATTACCGAGAGATCGACATTAATAATATTATTTTCTTTTCCCACTTACATAAAAAAGCCTCCTGATTAAGGAGGCTCGTAACCAAAAACAAACCTCCTCCTAGATTAGGAGGTTTATAATAACGCAATTGATAACTTTTCCTTTCATATCAGGAATTATTTTAAACATTCAAAATTCGGAATGCAACAACTTTTCCTCTTATATCTTGTCTTCCCCAACTACTAAATACCACCACTAACTACTATCACCATATCTTATAGTATTTTCATTTGAAAATCAATCTGCTATAATACACCCACTTTTACTATCGCATTTATACTCATGGCTGTTGAAACATTAGTGTTTAAACAAGAGGTTCAACCAAGTTTTAAAGCAATCAAAGCTGGTGTATTAGATTTCAGGAGTGAAATATCTACTACGTTGGCAAAAGTATTATATCCCGAAATTGAAGACTGGCAGTCTACGGATTTTGAAACCGCAGCCATTGCCCAGTCATTTGCTTTAAGAGAACAAGTTTCAGGGGATGAAACCGTGCGCCGCGATCTTATACACGCAGTTGGTGGAGATATAAATTGGAATCAACTAAACAAAAATCTTCATGCAAAAGCTGCTATCAAAATGCTTGGTGAAGTTGCTGGTTTTGGTGCCGAATTTTTATATGACGAAGGTGATCCCTTCAGGGCAGATAGTAATTTGCTCAGAAGCGCAGGAAAATATCTTTTGAAAAATCTAGGGGAGTTAAATAGACAAAATGGTGGTGTTTTAGGAAAAATTCTTTCAGGAGAAATTACTGTTGAACAATTGACGGATATTACACTTACGGATATTCGCAATTCTGAAGGTTTTCTAGCGCAACTTACACAAATGTTTGGTAACGCGGCCTTGATGGTTTACGAGAATACTCCCCGTCCTCTCCAAAAAAGTAACCAAGGAAAACAACAGTTTCCTATTCCTCCGAATATCGGAATTCCTCTAGTTGTGGGGGCTCTTTTTCTGTCTGGAATAGCTTGTAGCACCCAAAATCAAATTACCGATGGTGCAGGAACCGCGGTTGCAGAAGTGCAAGCAGTTGTCGATCAAGAATTAGCAGATTTGTGTCAGGGAACTGATGCATCAAGTAACCCCGCTTGCCAATCCGGATATGAACCTTTGAATGTCGGTCAACCACCCTCTGTTGAGGAAGCTGTACAACAAATGAGTGAGGCTTATGCTGCACAGGGTTTTAACCCTGAAACCGTTGGTGGAAAAACTGCTGAGTGGTGGATAAAGTGGGCCCCATTTATTACTTCAAAAATTCTCATGGTAATCGACGAGCAAACAACAAGTGAACTCGCTTATTATGATTAAACTACCACCAGCACGGAGGCTGGTGGATTTTTAGGTGTCTCCACCCTTGTCTTTTTCAAATAATCCAATTTGATTCCAATATTTCTTTTGTT